>Ga0307515_10011633_pt1 | contig 16680 bp, 10 predicted proteins | sample 17_EM_MG_FD_194513 | JGI IMG/M metagenome (GOLD analysis project Ga0307515, IMG submission 194513) | Populus trichocarpa ectomycorrhiza microbial communities from riparian zone in the Pacific Northwest, United States - 17_EM | ecosystem: Host-associated > Plants > Roots > Unclassified | place... | reverse complement strand
ATATTTTTAAATATGGTTGAATAACTAAATTATTATTAAAATCAAAAATTTTAAAACTAGTGTCTAAGAGTTTTTTTAATTTTTATTTTTGTTATAATCAAATTGAATGTGGACAATTTGATTTTTTAATAAAAAATATTATTTAAGAAAATTTATCTAGCGCCTGCAACTCGCGCTAGCGTGTGAAGCGTCTCCACGCTATTCGAGCGGCGTATGAGGAGGTGTTCAACGACTAAACATTGGTTTTTAGGTTAGCGTTTGAATTGTTTCGACGACCCCTTCATCCATAGGCGGCGCTTGCAGCATAAGGATCTTTGGTTTAGCTCCGACAACTTTTCTTTTCCTTCTTTTCTCCTTGATTTCCGTGCATGAACCTCTAAATTTTCAAAGCTCTTTCAATTTTTTTTGCGTTCAAATTTCATCCATATTATTTTGATTATTATTTGTTCTATTTGAAATGATTTACAAAATTGATTTTTTTTAATTTCATCCTCCTTAAATTTTTTTTATTTGTCATATTTAGTCCCTATTCTTTTTATTGCTATTTGTTTTGTTTTGAATCCTTTTATTAACTGATTATTTTTTTCAATGTCATTCTCAACATTTGATTTTATTTATTTTTATGTCAAATTTGATCCTTATTCCTTTTATTTTTATTTGTTTTACTTTGAAAAAAATAGATTTTGATGTTTTTTTTTTCGATTTCATCCTTTACATTAAATTGGCTTGGGTCTAAGCTTCTTAGTTTAATAACTCTTAGTTCAATATTTAATCCAACTCAAGGTCAATTAAGACTCGATCAAGGCCCAACCAAAAAGAGAATAAATGAAGGAAAAGGAAATAAACAAATTGTCTAACTGAGTTAACTCATTGTGATCATCTCCATCACCTGGCTTGTAAATTTCATGTGTTAACCCAAGTTAATACAATGTCTCTATCTTCTCATTTCACCCCCTAAAATGTTTTTACGATTTAGAGAGTATTTGAGATATCGGTAAAGGTTGTTTTTCAAAGTATTTTTCGCTTGAAAATATATTAAAATAATTTTTTATTTTTTAAAATTTATTTTTAACATCAACACTTCAAAACTATTTAAAAACACAATTAATTTGAATAAAAACAAACTATTCAAGAACACAATTAATTTGAATAAAAACAAATTTAAAAATATACAAAACTACAATTGAAACATCAAGCGATCAAACACCACCTTAATCCTTGTCCAAATCTTTAAATGCAACTAGTTCACGATTAATTTTAATCAGATATACTAGTTAAGTTATTTCTTCTCATTTCAAATATTTTATCATATGCGGAAAAAAATAACAGCAATCACATACTTTTGATCCAACTAGCAGCGAAAACGAGCACCAGGACTTTTAATACCCAAGACTCACATGCATCTGCTCATGGATGACTTTTAAATATAGTAAAAGAAAGGGAATTTCATAAAATAGTCACGCCGGACAAGAAAAATGCTCTTCAGAGAGTTTTAAAACGCAAATAATGGAATCGGCAGCAGCCAGTCTCTCCTTTTTGAGTCGGTCTCCGAAGATTCTTCAAAGGTCCTTCCTTCCACCCATCCTAAATATAGAAGAAACGTGATGAGTTTCAGCCTTCATCGGCGATGCAAGGCCTTGAGCAGAAACAATTCATCTCACTCCCACTGCGACGAGAGGACGGACTGCCGCTATGATAAATGCTTTCCACCTTCCCGTTCAATCCCCCCTGCAGTCACAAACACCACAAGCATGCCTACCCCCACCATCACTGCCGATCCAACTTGATCCCTTTTCCACACATAAGAGAATACGCCTCTGATTTTCCACACATAACCTATAGCCTAACAAGCCTACCAACCACTCGGAATGAATTCCATGAAAACACAAGCTGTCACCAATGTATAAGGTGCTTATGATCCGAGGAATCCATAAGAGGAAAATGCTGCGATCCTGGATTGGATGGTAACGTGAAAAGTTGTTTTAAATTTCAGAGCATTGACAAGATATTATCTTTAATTGTTTTCTACAACTAGACTCCTAACGCACTCATCGGAATGTTGCACTCCTATTCCCACTTGCGGGAAAGGCCTGACGTCTTCTGCCTTCGCGAAATTCTCCTGTCTCATCATCCTTTTGTACTGGGGCTCCTGGAGAACTTTTAATCTTACCCACAGAAACACGCACGTCCCTCTGATTTTTGTCATTCCCTACTTTCAACTTTTCTGTCGGGCCTTCACCAAATCTGAGTGCAGCAGTATAATCAAATGGCTTTAGCTTCAAAACACTACTTGATTCTCCAGATTTCTTACCTTCTGCAGTTCTTCTATTTTGATTACTGGATTGGAAGCGCTTTTGGGAACTTGTAGACAAATCTGACAGAGAAACAGGTTCCTCAACTTTGTCTGTTTCCAAAGCAGTTCCTGAAGATTTGTCATCCCTGTTGACATTTGTGGGCTTGGAATCATCTCTCTCTGGTTCTCCAATACGAGTGTCTTGTTCCATATCCGAATCATCATCCAACATTATTATATCTTGCAAACTAGAACCAGTAGCTGGGACAGCCAAAGATTCTTCAGGATGTGAAATTTCTGAAACAACGGGCTCTTCTACTACTGGTTTTGGAGGTTCATTTCTGGGCATAAATGAATGGAATGGAAGGTTCACTGAGGATCTTATCTTTTCTAACTTGACCTCTTCTCCGACCTAAATATTTGTAAAAATAATGTCAACCAGAAGTCAAAAATAGAATAAAAGGAGTTTTAAACAAGGATAAAAGGCAGTTAGATGCATCAAGATGACTTGATAAGTTAAGCATGTTAAGACACCCAAATTGTGTTCCCTGGTATAAATGAGTAGTGGTGGAATTACCAAAGGTATGAAAGGAACACGCTAAATAATGCATGCGGACAGTTCAAAAAGAATTTGTAACAGAACCCCAACCTTAAAAAAAAAACTCTTCAGTGGGAGATAGAGATGGGCAAGAACATTTCCATTCATGCACCTTCCATTTAGTGTGTGTGATACTGATTTTAATGCCTTTCAAAATTAATGTACTCAGAAACTCAACCACAAGGCAGACCACCCTAGTGAAAGATCCATTACCATGTTCTGGGTTATGTGAACGCTGTCTAGATTGTTGAAGAGGAAGCAAAGTCAAGGGTAGAATGTTCACCTTTTTATCAGTACCGAGTTTCCTCTTTGCTGCTGCACCCCTGAGAAGGGCCCCAAAAGCACCAGTTGGCTTCTTTAGAATCTGAACAGTTGCTCCAGCAACCTGAGCAGAAAAAGGTGGACATGTTAGTCTAAAGATCTCTAACAAGGATAAATATCGATCTACTTATCAAATATCTACAACCTTTGCTGCTGGAGATGTATCTGAAATATAACTACTAGATCCAGTCTTCACTCCACCATTTTCACCATGATGCTGGGCAGAGCTTTCGTGCCCACCTTTGCCAAGTTCAACAATACTGCTTCCCTGCTTCAGAAGCCCCCTTTTCAGCTGCATAGAAGTTTCAGCAGCCACACTGCCATTCATTCCATTGCCACCATGAACGCTTTTTTCTTCACAACCATCATTAACTTCTGTATCTTTTTGTGAGGCCTTCAAAAAAATACCTCTCAGTTATCAAATAAACAGGGCACTAAGGGGAGAAAAAAGTAAAAGCAACTCTCCAACTTAGTGGAAACATGATTACAACTTTACATCCAAGGACCATCAGAATTTCGAGCAGTTATTAAACAAGCCCAACCATGCAGTCAATTCAGATTGACCTGGACTCATTCTGCTTGCCCAACTTTTCAAATTAGAGTGCAACTCTGTTAATCTCAAGTGAATAGGTTCGCTTCACTTTAAACACATAAGACCCAGTACTTTGGCTAGAGCATCAAAACCCACTATTTTTTTTCTTTTTTCAAGAATATCAACAGTTTTGTTCTTCAAAACTGTAGTCAAAGCAACACCACACGAGATAGGTTGAATTCTCAGCCTCTCATCATCCAGGGAGGGGGACATGGCCCTCAATTAAATAGTTATTAAATCCATTTCTAACATGAACTCGTAATTTAGGCATCTTTGTAAGTTAAGATTCATAATAAATTCTAAATTCAGTGCTGAGACACCTCTATGATATATATGTGGAGATCATCAAATATGTGCAGCAAGTCTTACTGTTTCCATGAGTCTCTCCTTTAAATGTTGAACAGCAGCTTCAAAAGCAGCAGAGGTTTGCATGGAGTGCCTAATGATGCTAACAACAGAACTAAGGTGTCGTTCAATATATGAGTGCTTTGATTTCAGCAGTCGACGTAATTTGCTAGGCGTAACAGGCATCTCCTTGGCTTTCACCATTTCCAAACAAAAGAAGATTTAAGAGTCAACATTTACCATAAGAATGCAAACACACTAAGTTGAAGTTATAACAAATTTGAGAAGATTCTTACCAATTTCAAGAAGAGTTTTGTTTGGCAATATATAACCCGTGCTCTCATCTTCTGCACGGGCAATGGCATCTCTCCACTCGTAAAGCCCCTGGAAATTAAAGAAATGAAGTAGGTAAAATATCCATGTTTAAACCAAACAGGAGTCTATAATAACTCAGCAACAAAGATGTATCTATTGCAGTGTTAGTTCACTCAATTTGACAAATTAAGTAAATGACAAAAGGCAACTACTTACTGCAACAATGGCAAGCTGCTGAGCATTGAAACCAGCATTAGGCAACCTAAATCAAGACATAACAGCACCTCAGAAATAAAGTATAGAAATTAAGCACTGATGGATTATGTTCAAGATATTGTAAATACCAAAGAAAGAAAAGGCACAGAAACAGCCAAATTAACAGAAAAAAGAAAAAGAAAAAAAAAAAGCATTGCTGTACAAAATATTACACAGTTCATGTGATGATACATATAATCTTAAAGTAAAATGGTCTGTAACATACCCATACATATTGAGATACGAATTTTCAGTGAAAAGCTCCTTCTCATACAACTGCATGCATACATCATAACTGCGTTTGTAGACCTGTTATCAACAATCACTCACTCGTTATAGTAATGTTGTAGTCAACAATGACCATAACCTATTTCTAAAATCATAATCGACTCCAGTAATCAGGTGAAAGAAAGCCTTCCCAGTTCCCATCAAAGATAACATGGAAGAAATCAAGGTTGCAGCATTAAAGGACTTGTAACCACATAAAATAGTGATGCCAAATCCAATGCTCAATTTTACAGAAATTCTAGCAATCTGCCATTTTTGGTATGAGTCTTCACTTGTCCAGAGACGTGTGAATAAAAAAAATACAAACAATATCGCCAAGCAAGAATAACGCCAACCAAAATAGAAGACCTAGCTCCCACACAAAACTGAGGAAAGGACAGATGATAGTCACATTCCATCCTCCCAGTCTCTGTCGTCTCATTCTTTCATATGGTTGAACAATCTAGAAAATGCCTGTTGTTTTTATCAAAACCATACCTCTACCAATGGTGGATCGCCATTATCATTGTCACTGTGCTTTGTGAGTAACAATGCCCTCATCAAATCATATATATGCAGCAGATAGTGGGTATCTTCTCTGGCATATCTGTCACCAAAAAAGTCGCCCATTAGATAACTGTAGAGAGTTAACATCGACTACAATTACCTAAACCAACATCAATAATAGAGATGTACAATGATGATAAAACAGCATTAAGAGATATGAGCAAACTAGAAAGACTTCAGAGCACCATGCAAGTCCTAATTCATCCTGTTTCCAGAAAACAAATTGTATATGATGAAGAACAAGCTTACACAACTGGAAGATTATTACAAAAGAAACTTTACCACTAGATGGAACTTTCTCATAAAATACCAACAATGTGTTATTAAACGCCTGAAACATCTTACTCTTCAAGGAGTGAAATTTCCTTCCATTTCCATATCCACTCACTTGTGGTCTCGGCAACCACCACTGGTCTTTTTCTTCCTCTTTTTCTAATAAATAGAAAAGTTCAACCAATATGTTTTCTGCACCTCTATTCATTTTTTAAAATTTCTCACATTTTTTTCTCCATGATTTCCTTTTCAATTTTCTCATTCTCCTATTGACAAATTGACATTTACAATTATCTAAATAGAATTTCTTAAATGATATATATATATATAGAAAAAAACAAATACAAAATCATCATTGTTCCAGAAACAGATATCTGTGTATCAAAAGAACAGATCAACAGATGAACACTTTTGGCTGGTATAATAGAAAATCAGACATACAAATTGATCAATTTTGATTGAAATATACACTTGACATGAGTGAATAAAACAGCAAAAACAAGAAAATCTTTGCATGTGGGAAAGCTGTCACACTACACTAGCATTATGAGGGGTGGTGAGGTTTAGCATGCAACATACTGGTAGTCTTTCAATATCACACATTCTTGTATCATAAAATGGCATGGAAAGTATCCTTGATTGCATAGCTGGAAAAGCGACCTATGCCAACTAGTTGATTATATTTCAAGTCTATCAAAAACCAAAACTATCATTGACTCCAAATGGGAAAAATGATCCATCTAATTAATCTGAATTCACCAGCACACTTGTTCACTGATTGCATGAAATAGTTGCTCAAGACTCCAGTATATGCTCTGGGTGGCATGTTTGGAAAACAAAAGACAAAATTTCTAAAACATGAATTCACCTGATCATCTCATCAGGAAGAGGGCGTAGTCTCCATTCTGCATTCTGGTATCTACCATGAACAGACAAGTCAACTCTACTGGGATTTTTATAAAAACAACTACACACACCAAACCGGAAAAAAAAAAAACACAAACACTCGTTGTACTCTGGTAAATTTAGGCATACAAGTATGTGCAAAGTTATATGAATCAAACCATAAGCAGTGGCAGATCAAGTGATTACATGGGGACCTACTCTTTCTTGGCAGTGACCCCACAAAAGTGATGTAGAAGGTACTCCAAACTATTTCTTTCCAACTTCAGCACTCTCGAGGCCTAGGGATGGAAATAAAAGTGTTAATCAAAAGAAGCACTAAATGCTAATGAACATTCAACGAGAAAGGAGAAAAGAAGAAATTATTGAGGTCATGAAAAATAAAATAATTAAATTCTGGTAAATCTATCAGCTAAGATGTGCAAGAATAAGGGTCCGACACTTTGTTTTAAAGGGACACAGAAAATTGACTTCTGATCTGTAATTTCCAGAGTAAGACCTCTAGCCTCGCTTGATTCATAGAGGCATATATTGACAACAAGAAACTACATTTTAAATAATACAAAAAATGGCTGGCCTAATTTATTTAATGACAGAAAAGGTGGTGAGTGTATAAGAAAAATCAAATTGCACAAGATCACACGACATACTACCAGATTGGCACACCAAACCATCAACTAGCTATGATCCCACTATGATCCCAGATTTTCTGGATAAACCATTGAAAAAACGAGTTTACAGAGTCATTGTATATGATGTTGAAATAAAGAACTGTTGAGTAGCAAGAAAAATAAAATCAAGTGGTTAAGAGAAGCAATAAAGTCAAAGTACAAGACCTGTCCAGTGTCAAACAGATTGCAGATATATATGCCAAAGTCACGTTGAAGCCACACAATGTCTCGATCTGCTCCATGCATGACCTAATTAAATTAAATTCTATCACAAATATGACAAACCTGACATAAAAGAGAGAGAGAGAGAGAGAGGAAGGGAGGTAGGGAGGGAGGGAAATAGAAAGCAGAAATTCAATACCAGACCTTTCTCTTGGCAGGATCCTTGAAAACTTCCCTAAGATATGGGCCAACATGTATTCGAAGTTTTAATGTATCAACAATAAAATCCTCGGTTCTAGTTGAAATTTGCATCAAGCATGTCAATCCTTGAAAAGATCGATACTGATTGTGCTCCAAATCAACCTAGCCATTGGATCAAAAAAGGTTATACTCCACAATTTGTAAACAAACAAAGAATCAAACGTCAACATTGAACTGGCATGTAGGACATACAAAACAATTAAATGAAGCCATCATCTATGACTGAAGTTTGTTTACAAGTAATCCTATAAAGTAACATATATGCCCATTAATTGGACCTTCAAGAGTAATTGCAAAATTTTATGATAACAAAAAAAGTAATCACAGGAGGAAAGCAGCAATACTGTAACACGAGGTTGTGCATTTGAGGACTCAAGAAAGAAACAAAATGGCATTCATACAACTTCTAGTTTAGTTATTCAAAGGTTATAACTAATAATGACAATTGAAATACTCAGTTTTTACCGCAAATTCATTTACACCACGCAATTTAGCTGCCAACTCCTTCAAATCCTTGACTTCTTCCACAAGCTTAAATGGAGTACTCTCTGTTGGAAGAGGTGGCGCAGGCTCAACATCCCCAATTCTTTTATCCACAAAATCAAGAACAGACAGCTTTTCCTATACACATGAGAGAGGAATAATAAGAAGCTAATTAGAGTCTTCTATCTTCAGAAATCATAACCAAATAATACAAGAATGAAGTAAGCAAAAAGCTACTGATGAGGAATGGGAATAACAAATGAATAGCTAGATCCAAACCATATCACATTGGTAAACAAATTCCAGACAGCATCAATATATAAACAAATACAACCAACAGCCCTTCAAACCCTTATGATGTACCAAAACATAGTCAATGATGTAACATGAACATATATTCTGTTGGATAAATAGAATCCATTACAAATTGATACATAACCATGCATAGCACACACATAATCAGAAGGCCACCTGATTATGTAAATGGATAAGGCAAACAAATAGCTCATTCATGAATAGAACAGTCAGCATCTGTCTTAGCTATGAATTCTAGATGTGATGAAAACCTATGGGTGATTCAGCATTGCTTCACATCCCTCAATCAAGGTTGCTCAGGCTGAGATGGAAATAGAAGAACCCAGCTCCTGTCAAAGGAAAGGTTTCCCAGTCATTGAAATTACCTTTCAAGGACATTGAAATTACCTTTCAAGGACATTAAAACCTTCTGGCACAGAATATTGCCAAATAAGCAAATTAGAAGGTATGCTGCTCTTATGCATGTTACTAGACAAGCCAGGGCAATTTGCAAGCAATGCGCCCAACAGATCTCATGGGGGGCAGTTCGGCACCTAGAAAGTAAAGTAACAAATGAATCCTGAGGAAATAACTGGGAACTCTTTCCAAGCAAAAAGAGGAAAGTGGAGAAAGGGTAGAGGTAAATATTAAACAGATTAGAGTGAGTTTCAGGTAAATCAATTAAAATTAACTTCATTCACTATGTCTGCAGCTCAGGAATCATGTTACAGGAAATAGTAACATCAAATAATTGTAAAGAACTAAAAATAAAAGCTAGATATTTAAGGTGTTCAGAGCTACTTAAGGTAAAGATCAAGGTTGTTCAAATTACTTTCTTAAGAAGGCTTGATGGAGTGTTTAAAACATCAAATCATAAATACCGAAAAAATTTACATACTACTAAAATTATGTTTTAAAAATACAAATATAACTAGAATAAGTTAAAATGTGCAACTCCATCCTTCCCTCACCCATCCCGTCTTTGAGTTTTATGTCCACACTTTTGATCTATATTTTTATGAATATTAAAACTACTGAATTCCAGTATCCCTTACTATTAAGTCACATATAAAGAGAATTTTTGTAGAAAAATCAGCTGGTTAATAAAACACAGTTATTATATATAAGATAAGTTATTGATCAAGGCCATCAAATTAACACTTGATTTGGTCCATAATCAAATCAAGCCCATGAAAAGACATTTCTTCAGTGTTGAAGTTTTTCAAACCATTTGGTCAAATATCCAAAGCTCAATTACCAAATAATTGAGAATATAACGAGAATAAGTTAATGCACTGCCAAAGATTTTAAAGAGTTTGGTGTTTCAATTACTGTTCTCATTCTAGTACAATTTTTTAGAGGGTAAAATTGTCGGGTGAATTTTGGAATGCAAAGGTGTAGAATTGTGCGATCCAAAAAGCAATCTGGATAACATTGGTAAAGACTGCAGCAAGAGATGCTTATGATGGTAAAGATCAATAAAACTTCTTTGAATACAGACACGATACAAAGATTACATTTTATATAGTAATCAAAATATTTAGAGATGCTAACTGATCAGAAGTCATTCAATGTGCTTGATAAGGAAACAACCATAGAGATCAAATTAACTTCCCAAAACATTTGTAAAAGAAGAACCATTAGATTAGAAAATTTTCTGAAAGAGGGAGTGGATTTTTTCACTTCTTCAACCATGTATGCAGATGCTAGCCACATTGCACAATTTTTACCAAATACAATCAACAGACTGCTCAAAAATATGAATTTATCTAAATTAATTTTTAACACTTCAGCCCTTCAGCCTTTCCTTACAATTACTATCCAATTGACTACTCACCACCACAAGGGTTAACCCTGCCATGCATTATATTGTAATTGGTAACATTTTTAGTCAATAATACTTGAGAAAAGCCTTAAAGATACACAATTCTGAATGTATGCTTTACAGAAGTCTAACATTACAAATATAATAATGACCGTGAAAAAGCAGATTAACAAAGTGAATCAAACCCTATAGCACAATTTAGAAATCTAAAAATGTGTAAATCACTAACCAGTGGATGAATAGCCCTCGACCCATCTTCGCTTCTCTCCAACCAAACATGCTCAAAACCCCTATTCGAATTATTAACCAAAATATTATGCTCCTCTTGCGGCCTTCTTATCGTAGGTATATGAAACGGGACCTTCGCCTTATTTCCCAAAATCCCCTTCTTGTTATCCGCCACTTTCACTCCTGAGTCAACACCAGCACAACTCGCCGAGTCATCACTCAACGCTTCCTTCAGTAACCTCTTATTCTTCTTCCCAAGCACCAATTGAAACTCATCCTCATTATCCACGTCCACAACCCGACCCGTTTCCTCTCGGACTCTCTTGAATTCATCAATTGAAGTATCAAAACGCTCAAAAATCTCGTCGTTTACATTCACCAACCAATCATAAGCCTCGTCGATGTCAACATCGCTAGGGAACTGTAATTTCTCTTTGAATAAATCATTTGAAGAGGAAGACCCGATTGATTCGAGTAGCGACTGAGATTTCGCTGCGATTTCCTGAATCGGGACCTTGAATTCGTCGAAGTTGTAGTAGAAATGGAAGTCTTTGTTCGACGGAATCGCGCGAGAGGAGGCAGAGAGGTTCGAGATTGAACTGGATAAATGGGTAGCGGTTAGGGTTTGTAAAGTTTGGGGTTTTGGGGGGCATTCTTCTTCTGCCGGTTCGCCGTCGTTTTGGGTCATCGTTTTAGTGATGAGGGAGAAGGGTAGGAGACTCTTGTTAGGGTTTTAGAGGCGGGGGTTTAGTTAGAGCGTGGGCTTTAAGCGCGTGACATTTTCCATGAGAGTGGTCTGTTTCAGTGTTATAACTTATAGTGGGAAAGAAGGAGAAGTTTTGTGTCACGTGACATGAGTGAACAGCACGTGGACACTGATAAAAACAGGGAGAGAATGTGCATTCTGTGAATTTTTTGCATGAGGGGGCGGTTTTTGGCATGGGCAATGGACACATGTATTCCTTGTGAAATTTAGGAGAAATTATTATTATTATTATTATTATTATTACAGAGAGATTCTAAATGCAATTCATGTGATGTGTTTCATTTTTTTTTTCATTTTTTTTTCCTTGGTTACATTCGCATGAAAAGCAATATTAATAATATCATTTAGCCAAATGCTTTGCGAATATTGACAATAATTAAAAAAAGAAACTAAAATAGGAGGTGTACGTTTCTATTCAACATCTTATATTTTTATTATTATTTATAGCATTATTTATTTGCATTTTTTTAGCCTTATTTCCATGAATTTTGATTTCATTCTGTTTTGGTCATCAAACTTTTTTTTCTTTTAATTTAATCTTTTATGATCCCTAGATGTTGTGAGTTGTCTCAATATTGAATGGCATCTCGATTTTTCATGGAGGAGTTTGAAATTATTTTAAAATAAAAAAACCAAAATTAATATAACAATGATCAAAATTAACATCGGCAAAAATGACAGTCTCTTTCAAATATTTATTATTCAAAGGACACAAAAATCTACATTTTGAATTTTTCATTTATGTCCTAAAAAATAAGAGAGAAAATGGTCAAAGAAAATTAAGGTGAGAGAAAGGTTTTAAGTAATCAGATTTCAACCACCAATAACTTTAATAAGAAACTTAATGGAGGTGGTTTTCATCTTCTAATGATCAGAGAAAATTAAGGTGAGAGAAAGCTTTTGAGTAATCAGATTTCAGCCACCAATAACTTTAATAAGAAACTTAATGGGGGTGGTTTCCACCTTTTATGATCTTGAAAAAAATAGATCGAAGTTTAGAAAAAAAAATTAATTTTATCTGATTATGAGGTCTGAGGTCAATTAGAATGTGTTTTATTATTGAAAACATAGTTATAAAGGTTCATGGGATGTCCTTTATCATTTTATTTTTTTTGTGAAAAAATATTGATATATGGGTTTCTGAGATTCAAAAACTTGGACCCTGCTCTAGTAACCAGAAAAATAATAGATGAATGATGCGTCATTTAATTTTATTTTTTAAAATCTCATTGTTTTTTACATTTTGTAATTGAGTTACTTTAAAATAAATTTATTTAAATGATATTTAAATAACAATCCACATAAAGCCATTGTTTTTAAATAATATCAGCATCCTTATGATGATATTAACAATTGTTTTCAAAATAATTATGTATGAACCTAATATGCATAGTTTTCTAAAATATGGATAAAATATTTATTTTTAATTTTTTTGTTGTAAATTTTTCATATGATTTTTCTCAACATTATTATTTTTATTGTCTTAATATATTCATGTCGAAATCATCAATTTATTATTTTATTTTATAAAACTTGCTTTGATGATGATAGTTTTTCGTTTAAAAAACAAAAATTCTAATAAAAAATATTTTGTAAAAGAATAATAAATTAATAAGGGAAGGAGGTTTGGATTAAAGAGATATTATAGTATAATATTTTTGGATATTAATTTTAATTGCTTATAGTTTTCATGTAACATAACTAATGAAAGTTATATTTTTTGTTAAAAAATATATTAATAAAAATATTATACTAAGAATTATATTTTTCTATAAAATTTAAATTACTATATTCATGATGAAACTCCATTTTTATTACTATATAATTATATAGATAAAAATATTAAAGAACATCACATGTCACGATGTCAAAGATCACCACATGCATCTATCTTTTAGTTTCTTGTTTTGACCTTTGGTTAGCGCATGATTTATTTGTCATGTAATTTTTAAATACACGTAGCAACTTTTTATTTTTCAATTAGATTTCTTCATGATGCAAGAAAATATGTTCATGATACTAGCTAATGATGATTATTTTTTGTTCGGTCTTGGACCAAAATAAACAATCAAACTAAATTTATGTTTTTTCCAGGTTTTGAATCGAACTGAACCAAAAACTAGTTCAAACCAACCTTTGTTAGTTTAGTTCGGTTTTTTCCTTTTTAAATTGAATTTATTTCAGTTCAGCTTTTTTCTGGGCTCAAGTAAATTTGACTGGGATATCTGATTTTTCTCTCTCTCTTACTAACTTTGCACATAAATTCCTATGGAAAGAGAAGTGATAAATCCCTTGTGACTTGTGAGAAATTTATTGTTCAGTTTTTTAACCCTGTATGTCTCATCCTCTAGTCGATTAGTGTAAAACAATGAAAATAGGCTAATTAGTGCATTAGTAAGAATATGGGTGACCAAATCAAAAACAAATTTTGGAGCAAATAGTCCCCATACCTATTCGAAGATAAAAGTAAGCAAAATGTCAGTAGGTCTTCAATGCACTGAATAGTATGGATTTTTTAAACGACCCAATAGCATTAGATGACACCTTTTAATGGTAACACACATTATAATGATAGTGACCAGTAATAAGTCCATACATCATATACTTTTTAAACATAGAAAAAAATACATATGTCTCTGCCAAAGATTATGGAATTCTTGAAAATAAAAGAATAAGAAAAACTTTAGGGGGAGATTAAGAGAGTAAAAGGAGAGGGGGCAACTATGAGTTGCTAATGAGGTAGGGTTTGAGAAAAGTTTTTCTTTATACCTATTTTTCTTTTATACTAGGTTTAGTTTTGGGTTGAACCAGTTTGGTTCGATCTAGTTTTTTCAGTTTTGGACTCTAAACCAAAACCTAATTGAACTTAATTTTTTAAGATTTTCTTATTGGTTCATTCAGTTTTTTTCTTGGTTCAGCCTTTTTGGTTATTTTTTTGATTTTCTTGGTTTGATCGGTTGATTGGTTTTTTCGTTCACCCTTGATACTAACATATTCTTCTTCTTTTTCTTCTTTTATGTTAAAAATCAGTTTGAAATCCCACCCATAACATACCATAGGTAATTAGTTAATCTCATATTAAAAAATAACTATTTTTTAAAGATCCTTACCTTGATAGATAATTTGTTATAGTATTATTCTCTTGTGAAACATAATGAAGATAACAATATCAATGTCATTTGATAAGGTTGTGTTTGGTTAGTATTCTAAGATATAAAAGGCATATATAAAAATGACATAAACATGTTTGGTTGGATAAATAGAAACAAAAACATAAAATAAGTTTTTCTCGAGATAAAAACCAAACACTACCTAAGAACATTAATATGAATAAGAATTGCATAACAAGAAAGTAATAAACCTTTAGAAATCATGATAGTGTTAATCGTTTCTTATGAATTAAATTCAAGAATAACCATTAAATATTCAACATCCTATGCGACAAAATGGCTTGCAAGTTTATAACCATAACTATATTGATCTTATTAAAAGTTGAAAAGTGAGTGATTAATAGTGATGCTATTAAAGTTCATAAGCCACAATAAACTCATAGAACACCTCTCATCCTAACTATTTTAGGGGTGCCTAATGAACTCCTATTAGTATTAGTTTTAATGAATTTAAAATAAGGAGTAACCCATAAGATTATTATAGGGAATTTTAGTGTGGCATATTATTGGCAAAATCAAAAGCCAATTTACAATATTTTATCATTTCTTGAACTTGCTTAAGGAATTTGTACAAGTGTTCTATTTAAAGGTCCATAATTAATAGTGGATCACTAGCTTACTTTCAATAATAGCAACTACTTTTTAATTATAAAAAAAGTTATTATTGATGACGCACAAGCTTAGGTTTGAATTTCTACAATTTATATGATAAAATAATCCTAACCTAAATTGGTGATAAGTTGGGACATAAATTAAGATGGACAAGGCAACCCTATATAAAACTTGTGATAATTTTGCTAGGGTTTGCATCGAGGTTAAATTAAGCAAACCTCTTGCTTTGAAATCTTGGTTGAGGTGACGTATTTGAAGAGTAGAGTATAAGGTTATATACTTTGTTTGTTTTTGTCGCACGTCCCCGCGTGGCGTCCGTTGGTGATTTTCGTTATGTTTGCTTGATTGTTGGGAGTTACCACCTAGTATTTCATTGAGAGTTACTAAGAAACCCGGATGTACTGGTCTTATCAGATATTCACGGGTAAATGACTGATTGTGGTTAGGGAGGGTATCAGCACCCCTAACGCACCCTACCTGAGTTAAGCTGCTTCGTGACTTTGATGTGATAAAGAAGTTTGAAAAATTTTGTTCTTTCATCGAATATTAGAAATACAACTTACGTGTAAGTTCATAATCTTTAACCGTGAGCAAATTAAAATATTACATTATTCTTTATTCTTTGCAATTTTATCATAAAAAAAACCATAAAAAAAATACAAACAACACATTCACTTCCACTATATTTTTCCTTTTTTTCTTTTTCTTTTTTACATTCACATTTGCACACTACAAATTATAAAAATTCAAAACTAAACAAAAAGTACATTAAATAATTTTAAATTTACAAAATAAACCCCAAAAACTCCAGGAATTGCAGGGAAGACCTCCTAGAACTGCATGAACAGTGGCGGCGTGTCTTTTCCATGCGCCACGCCACTGGCGTTGCGTGGGTTCACGGGCCGCCGCAAGAAAATCCAAGAAAGCAAGGGGATCCAGAACAGCTTCCTCCCCTCTTCCTTTCCTCGCCGACGATGACCTATACAAACAGTAAAATCGTAACAACTAGTTGATTTTAGTTTTTATTTCCTTTGTTTTTCATATTTGCTTTGGTTTTTTTTAGATCGATCTCGTTTCTCTGCCTTCTCCCTTCTCTATTTGTTTCTCTTCTGTCGATGGAAGATCTGATGGTTGTTGTTGTCCGTGGCTGCTGAAGTTGCAGTGGAGATGGGATGGTTGTCCGGTTACGGGGAGGAGAAACGATGTCTGCGGTTGAAGAGGGAGACCGTTGGACTATGACCAGTTGAAGAGTGAAGATCGGGGAAAGAGAGAGAGGAGGTTCTCTCTCGTTTCTGCAAAAGAGAGGGGGCGGAGAGCGACCGTATCTAGAGGAAGGAAGCGGCCAAGGAAGGAGACGGCTGGGGGCAGAAGAAAAAAAATAAGGCTGGTTTAGGTTTTTAGATGTTGAAATGGCTGAGGGGAAAATGGTTCTGGGGGGGGCAAAAGCTTTGGCTTGAAGAGGGGGAGGTCTATGTGCAG
>Ga0307515_10011632_pt1 | contig 16680 bp, 23 predicted proteins | sample 17_EM_MG_FD_194513 | JGI IMG/M metagenome (GOLD analysis project Ga0307515, IMG submission 194513) | Populus trichocarpa ectomycorrhiza microbial communities from riparian zone in the Pacific Northwest, United States - 17_EM | ecosystem: Host-associated > Plants > Roots > Unclassified | place... | reverse complement strand
CTCTTGAGCCAACGACCGGTCGCACGGTCTCGGAGCACCCCAAGAATGGTCACGACGTACCCGGTACCTTAATAAGGGGCGGGGTAACGGTGAGAACAGAAAGCGTCGGGTGTGCGCAGGACCCCCCCGCTCTTCGCGCACTGTATACCACCGAACATCGATAGCCCATACGTCCTCTCCGTCTGCCAACATGCCCCACCCTCGCGAACAACTCGGTTCAGTCTCGAGACATTCAGTTTGATGGGCACCCCCCAGCCAGTGTAAATCATCCGATGCTTGATTACCGACTTGAGGGAGCCGAGTCATCAGGGCGTAATGCAATCGTACATCAAGGAAAGATTGGCGCGATCGCGGTTCGCGTTGCCTGCCTTGGGAAGCTCTGCGCTGTCCCCGTCCGTGCAACAGAGAGTGAGTGAAAATAAACCCAAAACAGTTCAGGGCCTAAATCAAAAAGCCTTCGAGCGGACACTTGTGGCACTGGGTTGCTATCAGGCGTTGATCCTCCCATGGTGCCCTACAGCAACGGGCGATGCTGATGAGATAGATCTATGATTGCTCGTAGTTTCTGAATATACATCGAGAATGAAAACCTGTGGCGGTGCTGATTTCCCAGACCCATAACATGACATTTGAGAGGAAAGCAGCATAGGGGATCAAAGAAAAGAGTATTGTCCAAATTGTACCTGCACATCTCTCACCACTCAAACTCTCTGTTTCACAAATTGATCAGAGGATACCGCGAATGAAACAAAACACGCACCCTGTGCACTTGGCAAATAGATAGTCCTTTCCATTCACGTGAATCATTCCATCCTTCAGAATGCACTTCCACTTATTCTTTACACGAGCGACCTGAAGCCCATTTCAGGTTTGAATAGAGGACGCGATGAGATGCCAAAATACCTTGTCGTATGTGCAGAAGACGATATCGCCATCACCAGGACCATCCTCCTGGGCGTCTTCCTCTTCTTCCGAGTCAGAATCGTCCAGGTCGCTGTTTATAGCCTCGTTATCCGCGGGCGCGGAGGTAGGCTGTGGCGGTTGTGGGAGCGAAGGGTGCTGGGAGCGAGGTGCAAAGGTGGGAGGTGAAGGAGAGTCCGAACCCGAAGACGAAGGGCCATCAACTTGAGGTATTTTTGTATTCTGTAACAAAATCTCATTCAGCAACGTCACCATCGTTCCAAGACGATCAACGTACTTGAGTTGGTTGCTGTGGTGGGTACGTCAACACGGGCAGTTGCGTGGTTGGAGGACGTCCAGGGATCTGTGGGCCAGGCAGCGACGGCAAAGCATATGCCATTCCTGGTGGCGGGTTCGGAATATAGCGACTATCCATTGGTTCAGTCTTCACAGCCGTTTGGCCCGGTCCTGGTAGCGCGGTGTGCGGATACTGGTAAGGATGAGGAATCATCGGTTGTGGGGGGACATAATTCCGCGGCGGGACGGGTGCTTGTTGGCTGGCGGTCGCAGATTCAAAGTCTGCGACGTGAGACGCAATGACCTTGGTCTCCCATTTCTGAATGGATATCAAGGGCGTTTATACCTGAGAGGAGAGGTTGAGTGGTTCTAAGGGCTGTACTTACGTGCTGGAGAGCGGCAAGAACATCTTCACTGACACCGTACTCGTCAAACTCTGGCTTCATGGTGGAGATGACATCGTCGATAATGGCGCGATAGATGGTGGGCTCAAGGGAAGCATTCGCGTCACCAGACCGTCCTCTACTCGACATGGGTACGTATTGTAGCTCACCACAATTTTATTCGACATGACGGAAACCAGCGCCGGTCGACCTGGGAGGAGAGAGTGGGGGTTGGAGGTGAGGTTGCTTATATAGCGATCCCCTCATTCGGATGCCCACGTGCTCAGTTCAGACTCCGACGGCGATCGCCGCCAGCCCAAAGGAGACTGAGGCTGTGACGTTCATTATCATTATGGCACACTAGTCTCTTGCTAGTCTCTCAATCTCATGAGGCTGAGCGCGCGGGCTCATCTTACTTATCGTATCTCGGCTGGCTACACGATTTGGGGAGCCCAGACCCATGATGTCCTCCACAAACAGACCTGGCGAAGATCCACTCGGTTCCACTGACGTCCGCGCGTCACTCTGGCTGTGAAGGCTTGCGTAACGGGGGCCAGCGATATATAAACCAAAGTCACACCGTCTCTTCTGTTGTAACATCTCGACTCAGCATGCCTCTATTCCGGAAAACTTGGGATGGCCAATCACTCCGAGAGCCAGAACCTATCCCGTCCTCCCCCTCCAGGAGGAGAACCGGTCTTTTCAACTCTCGTCGTTCTGTTAACGACACTTCCACCCGTCGCACGGGTACCTACGCGTACGAAAGTACTCGCCCCTCCCCTACGAACTCCACCTCCGGGGGCTTCTTCTCCCATCGTCGCTCTTTCGAGACATCCTCCGACCGTTCTTTTGGGCGGTCCAGTCGGGAAGAATCTTCTATCCTCGCTGCCAAGCGGAAGGTCGCGGACGCGGAGAATGCGGAGAGCGTGGCTGGAGATGCTCTCAGACAAGCCCGCAACGCCGTTCGCGAAGCGAAGGAACACATCCGCATGCTTGAGGACGAAGCGCGTGAAGAGTGAGTTGGTTTTCGATTACAATTGCTGCAAACGAGTCTCTTATCAACCGTCGGCCTCCTCCAGCGCTCGTCGTGCCAAATTGAAACAGAAAGAGGCGAGGGCTGTTGGAAAAAGTATAAAAAATCTCGGACGATATGGTCATTAAAGGGACAATACCGTACCCCTGCTGCTATTTTCCATGTCCCTAGGGCCTAATGCCCCAGTCTGGTGGCTATTTTTGTGTAGCCCCCCTCTAGTAGTTACCCTTGTACCCTTGTTTGCATCTCATCTTCCTCTCTGACACTGTATCTCCTGCATTACTGTACCCTACTGCACATTTGGTTAACACGATCAATATTTGTCACTGTTTGCGCACCTGCCATACTGGACACCACCTGAACTGAGCACCACTCAACGACTGCGACGACGATGAAGGGCCTACTCGTCTGTCTCCTCTTACCCGTCGGACTTGCCCAAGCTGTCCGCGTATATCTCTCTCCTCCACCTTCCTTACCTTCTAAACTATCTGCAAAGCAAGCGAGCTTCGTGCTCTCGCGTCACCTTGACTTGGAAAGTTTCGAAACTCTTGAAGAAGACAGCCTCGTATGGGACGGCCCGCTGCACCAGGAATTTATTGGACAAGGTCCGAAGGATGGATTGTTGCTGAGCATTGACGAATCTTATGTCTATGGTACGTCTTCACTTCTCCTGAACATCTTTGTGCGGGTGCCTTCTGATCTAACATACCCGGGTGTACGGTTTCAAACAGACCTCATCCCGAAGAACTTGGATCCAAGTTTCGAGATTCTTTCAACCTCATCAGTGACTTCGCTCGACTCCGTGGTCTCGACGTTCCTCCATCGCGCACCCTCCACCTACTCTCAAATCTTCTCCGAAGCATCGTACCCCGCACATGGAGTGCCTCGATTACTCGACATTTTCTCCGTGCCTTCGATCTCCACCGGGACTTTCATGTCCGAAATCTCCACTTTGTTGGATTTTGTCGAATCCGACTCGATTTCTAGCCGGTTTGGAGCATTCGAGCTTAAGGGTCTCGGAGAGATCCAACGAGCCTTCGGAGGAGGTAGTGAGCAGTACCGCATAGCCGCAGACTCTTTACGAGCTGTCATTCAAAGTGCTATCGCGAAAGGGTCAATTAACCTCGCCGTGCTCACCCACACGCCAGATTCACAGGCGAAGAGGGCACCCCAACAGTCTCCCATCCCCTCTCCGCTCCCGAACCAGCCCATCTCGTCCATTTCCACCTGCCACGATAGCCAGGATGTTTGCGGGAACGCCACTTCTTCGTGTTCTGGACACGGACAGTGTGTCGAAGTTTCCAAGGCGGGAAGGACGTGCTTCGTTTGTGCATGTGCCGCCACTAAAGACGAGAAGGGCCGCACTCAAAACTGGGCCGGGGAAGCTTGTGAACGTAAAGACGTTAGCGGGTAAGACATTCTAGTTCGAAACTGCTCCGGCTCAAGCTGATCACGGTGATTCCGAAAATTCGCAGACCTTTCGTTTTGCTTGCCGGAACCACTGTTGGGTTGCTCATCATCATCATCGGTTCAGTTGGACTTTTGTACAAGGTCGGCGAGACTGCCTTACCGAGCACCCTGTCGGGAAGCGTCGGTGGAGGGTCGAAGAGGGACTAAACCCCTGTTTACAACTATTATTCTCACTTTGTTCCTACTCCTTATAAAATTGTAATTTTTGGACAACGTCCTCGACCGCATCGAATTCGAAGTACTGATTATGTTGCGACTTTCAAGGATGTGAGAGCAAGCCAAAAGTGCACTGTTATAGGTAGCCCAACACTAGTAATAGCACTACTGGGTCTGAGAGATGGGTGAATCTTGTGATCGAGAGCGGTGAGATGTCGATCGAAGAAGCGTCATGCATACTAAGCCAAACCCAAATGATGCAGGTAAGCTCGGCTCGAGGCCGGCCCCAGTCGTTCCCAGACGTCTCACATTGATTCGGGGAGAGCGGAATCACCGAATCCTTTACCACAGATGCCACCAACGCTGGCTTCGGCCGTTGCGCTGGTACTGTGCGACGATTTGACGACTTGGACGTAATGTCGCTCGTCGACAACCTTGATGAAACCCGCCTCGAATCTAAAAGGTAATCGCAATCGTTTTTTACCCACATAACCATGAGGTCTGAGGAACAGTCTGGAGATGATCATCTCTCCGTCATCTCAGTCCTCGTCATCTTCAACGGCTCGTTCTCTGCCACCACACGTGGCCCTCTCTCCATCCCCACTATCCAACGGCTCCTTCCAGCTTGTGCGTTGATGAATAGTTTATCCCTGGTGGGTCCAAGCATCAGGGCTTATGCACCCTCCATATCGGATCTGCCCAGTAGATAATGTCATCACCGAACCCGCAAAATTCTCACGCCCAACTTCCGACCATTACATATGTCGCGCACATTATGGATGTGTTGGGGGATGTGGTGAGCGTAGGCACGAGTGTGGATCAGTGCCCCTGTACGATATTGCACTGCATAACACGGGAAATCCGGAAACAATTAATGCGATATGTGTACTGAGCAAGCAAACCTCATGAACTTAATAGGGAGATGAAATTTAAATAGCCGAGACCGGCTGACGGACCCTGAGGTGTTTCGTCTCCATCGTCTCCAGCTATTTGCTGCACAACAGCGCGGCAGCGGCTTCGTGACCTCCTGTGTTAGCGACCTGTTTTACAGCTCGCGGACGTATCAGGGTAAAGACTCGAGATTGAATACAGTCTCTCGTAGAAAAAAAAAAAAGGGGCGTCAGGAGTGGCTCCCCCGAGCTCCCTCGTCGTCAACTGCTCGATCAAAGTATGCTGGGGGTATACCTGATACTGAAAGTGCTGCTGGATGCTCTGCTCGAGGGAGCGGAGGTGTCGGAGCGCTGTACCGGGGAGGCAGGAAGTTACGAGTTTCTGAAACAGAAAGTGGGGCGGAGGGGGGACCTTTGGTTAGTGGGGAGTGCGGGATTACTCATGATAACTGAGAACCTCCATATCGTGCACACCAATGAAGTATCAAATGACTAGGCATCGAGGTGATGCACGGCGGACGGTGTGGTTGAAGTAGGTGGGATTGCAATCCTTCCGGACCCCCATAAGGTTAGCCAGGCACTGGGCGGAGTCCTGATACTTTTGAACATTCGAGCATAACCTTATCGACAGTCACCCAACAACACGTTTTGATCCGTGTATAATATTACATTCCAGGGTCGGCTGAAGATTACAATGCGTGCGCGAGCGCTGCAGTGATAAATTAGTGAATAGGGGGATATCGTTTGCGGACGACTCAGGTTGAGTTATCGGGCTTTCCCAGGAGGGTGGGGAGGTCGATCGCGCCTGGGGCTTGTTCCTCGTAGACGGCCATGGTTTGGTCCCATAGATCCTCTGCGAACTCTTGGCCCCCGGTGCTCAGGCTATACGAGGAGGTCCTGCATCGACCGTTTGCATCAGCAGTGAATGGTGCACGCACGAGCGCAAAGGGGGCATGAACTTACTGCGTCCACCTGGCATGGGAGTTGTATCCCCCATGGAATTCCTCGTCTGTGGAAGCGATAGCTGCGAGCGTGCAAAGCCTTCCGCCTTCTTCCATAGATCGACAGAAGATAGCTTCGACCATCCTTGTGACAGGATTCCGAAAGTCTTTCAGTAACCCCGATTCCGCATATCCAGGCGTGGCGAGGCCAACGATGACCTCCGACGAGCCAACCTTCTGAGCCAACTGTTTGGCAAGTAGAACCGTCAGAAGCTTGGACGTGTGGTATGGCTGGCCGTTCGCGGACTTTGGGAACTCATCCGTCAATGTGCGATAGGCGTTTGGGAGTGAATTCTTGGTGAAGTTGGAGAAGGCGTGAACTTCGGAGGAGATGAACAACAACCGGGAAGGTTTCCCCCTCGCGTCTCGACTCTTGCGGAGAGTTGGGATGAGAAGGAGGGCGAGGAACATTGACCCGAGGGTATTCGTCTGATGTCAAAGGAAACCAGTTCAGTGACTCACGGTATGTGGGGCTCTTTCTGTGTGAGAAACGGACCTGGAGATGCGTATCGTATCCTGTGGCAGATACCGAAGTTTGGTACTGGTAAATCCCGGCATTCAGAACCGCGATATCCAGTCTCTGCTCGGTTCGATCGAGTTCCTCCACAAAGGTCTTGATCGTCTCAAAGCTCTCCATATCGACTTTCATAACCTCGATCTCAGCAGACTGAAACACCTCCCGAATCTTCTGAGCAGCGGATTCGCCCTTCTGCAAGTTCCGCACCCCAAAGATAACCCTCGCCTTATGTTTCACATACAATCTCGCGGACTGGAAACCTATTCCGGAGTTGGCACCGGTGATGAGGACCGTTTGACCCGAGAGGTCGACATCCTCTGGGATTTGTGGGATGGTCGTCGTGAGTTGTTTGATGCAGAAGGGGAGCGGTCCGTCCGAATGGAATGAGAAGGTGTTTTTGTTACCGAAGCAGAACGTTATGGACGCGACGAGCGACATGTATGGGAAGGCTAGGGTGGCGTGACTGGTGTGGGATGGGAAGCGAACACCGGGAGATGAGGGGACGGCCTCGCTCTGGCTGTTATAACAGGAAGCGGAAGCTCGGTCGTCGTCAGAAGACGGCGTTCGGGCGGGACTGTTTCGACCCCTCAAGTTTCAAGCCCATTTATGTAAGCGACACGTCTTGGGCAGATGCCAGTTTGTAGCCTTGGAACTCTGTCATGCTGGGTATGTGACCCACACCGCGAGGTCCGCAACGCGGCGCCTGGAAGAACGTATGCCACTGGATAACGTGGACACGGTTGGGCTCCCACAGAGGTCACCAAACGTAACGGTGTGCGACTTCTCGACTAACTATTGGCCGACTGCCGACGTAGGCACTCTGGCCGTCGGTCCTGATCGTGGTTTCCAGTCGGCCGGAGTCTTGTGGACGAAGAGGAAGCTGGTGGCGGTCGGGCGAGAGGCCGGCCCCGACCCCATCGGGGAGCCTTGTCAGTTGTCCCCGATCATAAAATGAAGGGTGAATACGACACATTATAATTCATTCCCAACTGTAGAGATCAAGGGGTCGCTGGCCTGGTCCAAAGCCCGTGCCTGAAAGGCCTTCGGGACTTGGGATCCGCTCCGGAGAGGGTGTTGTCAGTTAACAGTTAGAGCTGCCCGGTGGCCGCTCAAAATCCGCGAGAGGGGAGAGTACCAGCATCAGCCGGTATTAGATGATCGTCCGTGGGGTCCGGTGTGGCTCGGTGCACATCGCCACCTCTCATTCAATGAGAGCCACAGGGTACACAATATACCCGCCTGAAACAAATTGGAAGAGGAGGAAATGAAGTCTATGTCTCTATTTAGCAAGTCCAACGTCCGTGGCTTAACGCCTTCGTTATGGGCGAAGGATGTTGTGCTACTAGTATAAATATAAGTCGGGGGATAATAAAATGATGGGTATTCATCTGCAAACAGATTAGCTATGAGAACTGCCTGCCGGTGAGTAGTTAAAGCGTTATTCGGGAATGGACATGGTACAATTGCAAACAATTAGCCTGTATCATCTCATGAGAACCGGTGAGAAGGGTGGCAGTACAACGCACCCTACTCAGCCTGAGAACCCGTATGTCAGTAAACGCGTCGTGCTCGGTTCTACCGCCTGCCCTTCTTGCGCTTGCCACCGTCGACGATGGCGCCAGCTTCGCTGACCAATTTCTTGAGCGTTCCCGACTTATTGAGTTCTTCAAGCCGATCAGCGGTAGAAACGTCAATCAGAACCCCATGGACAAGCAAAATTGGGAACGACGACGATCCAGTAAGGCGGTGGAGGACGGGTTCAAGTACATCAACGTCTACCCGCTGGCTGATATCAATAACGATGGGCGTTGGGCGCAGATTGAAGGTGTCCACGAGGGTGCGGAGTTCACGTGTGACTGCAGAAGGCTTCTCGTACACGCGCGCGAAAACGAGACGTCAATAAGTCACTTCTTTGGTAATGATGCGAAATAAAGAGTGGATACCTTTGTATACATCACGACGGGGTAATTCTCCCAAGTCGCTTCGACAAGACGTTTCAGCTCGGCTTCTGCTCCGTCCGTACGTGTGTCGAAATCGAGAATCAGCTGAGGGTCGATGGGCTGCGAAGAATCTACGGATGGAGGGAGAATATTCTGGTCCGGTAGACTGACAATGAAGCCTGAGAGCGCCGCCAGCTCTTCTTCTGGTGTGAGAGTGATTTCGGGACGAGAGGCGAGAACGTCCTTGTGTGTAGGACGCCATGGATGGTCGGGGGAAGATATAATTGTATTCATGGCTGCCCGGAATGGTGACTTGATTTGCTGTGATATGGTGGCTGGCCGGAGATTGGACGATCCATTCACAAGGAGAATGTAGACCGAGATCGAGAAGAGGGAAAAGAGGGCGACGAAGGTCGTGCGTTGCAGCCACTGTCTCGAGACGAGGGACTGGCTTACGGTGAACCTGGGACGGCTGAACTTTGACGACGAAGCGGAGGGGGGGAGGGTAGGGAAAAACCGCGGAGAATACGGCTCGGGTTCATTGAAATGGCCGATCCTTGGGGAAGGAAGATCGAGCGTCGCGTTTCTCCGGTGCACTGCTAGCGGGTCGAGTACCATTGGAAGGAATGAAGAGTTGGCACGAAGTAAAGACAGAGGGTGGGACGAGAGCAAGCAAGGGTAAAGAGCGTTGGTGGCGGACGCGGTGTAAAAGAAGCGTGACTCGCACGTGTGATCACGCTCGGTTTTTCGCTTCCCACCAACAGTCGGTCCAGCGGAAGAAAAAATGCGACGACGGTGAGTAGAGGATGGTCTCGCTGCGTTGAGTGATGAGCGTTTTGCTGTGCACCAGTCGCGAGATTTATCGTTGACGAAAACTACCCTGGCCGTCTTTTATACGCTCAGACGTGCCCTGATCCCCGTTGCCCCTTTATTTTCGCTCTGACGATTTAGTTGAGGCGTTGATTATTTTTTCCAGAACGTTACAGAATCCTCGATCCGGCAACATGAGTCCACAGTGCTCTGGGCGCGTTCGACCGGGCGCAACTATTATCCTCCTCTCCTAGGTTTCCATCAACCACCATCTTATCTCCCCATCATGGAGAGAAAACTCACCTTGGTATGTTCTCCCGCCCGGTAAATAACTGTCACAGCTCACTCGTACCCCGGACAGACCGAGGGTAGATCCATACGTGCTTATCTGCGTCCGAACTGTATTGAATCCGAGTTTGTTGTATCCATCTAGCCCAAATATCGGGTGAGATCTGTCTCTCAGTTCGTGGTCTGAACGCTCGCCATTAACCTGTCTGTGGACCAGATCTGAAGGGAGCCTTCGCGGTTTTTGACCAAGGTGTGTCCTCTGGCTTATAGCTGCCTATGGACAATCCAATCGCCGTGGTTCATATTCACACACGTTTCTATTCTCAGATGGGAACGGCACCATCACACCCTTGGAACTGAAGACCCTCATGACGCGGGTTTTGGGTGACAATCCTCTTCTGGAGGACCAAGTCAAAGCCATTATCAAATCCATCGATGCCGACGGTTCAGGCACAATCGACTTTGATGAATTTTTGACCCTCATGTCGGACCCAAAGTTCAACGATCTCGCTAAAGACGAACATAGGCAGGCGTTTGAAATGTTCGACAGGGACGGCAGCGGGCACATCAGCGTTGCTGAACTCAAAGCTACCTTCAGGGATCTCGGTAAGTCTCTGCCCACCCTATCTCCTATCAGGAACTCTCATCAAGCAATCCGTTCTAGGCCAGAGGCTGGATGACGACGAGTTCGATGCCATCCTGAAAGAGGCTGACTTGGACGGGGACAGACACATCGACTACCAGGAATTTCTTCAGGTAGGCTCGCACCCCGTTTCTCCGTTTGTTGTTTCCCCAATGACTCATCCGCTGTAACCAGATGTTGAAGCGTTGAAGCAAAAATCCGGGAAAGAGAGGATATTACGCATTGAGCGCCTGTATACATACTATTAAAAGAGCGACACTGTTATTTGGGTCTGGATGTCGTCTTCCATACCGCTGACGCTCCACCCGACATGGTTACCTTTTCTTACCTACCACCACTACCCATGAAACAAAAACCTGGGCTACCCAACCCTGTAACTGCCTCGCCGGCATTCAGAAGGAGAAGAATGATCTGGTTCTTGCTTGCTTGCATCACCTGCACCTTCTTCTTCTTCCTCTCCCCTATCCCTCTGTACCCTTCCAGCCTCTCCGGGCCATCACCGCCGCAGCCAAATTCGCTGCACCGCGACGTACTGGAACTCCACGGTCTCCAACACTTCGTGCTCAATTCAGACCTGAACTTGCACAGCGTCTTGTACAAGGCTAACCGGGATCGACCCCAAGGCGTGCCCGTGCACGACCACGCACAAAATGACGACGACAACGGTGATGGGGTACCGGATCCGGAACACGAGAGATTGGACCCGGCGAAGGAGATTGATTTGAAGGTTTACTCGTCGTTTGACGGAGATGACGATTGGGTGAAGCATGTGAGGGAGTTGCAGAATAACTCCCCACTCGTAGTTTTCAGCAAGGTGCAGTCATCTTTGTCTTTGCGTTGTTCGAACCCAAAACTATGTGTGGCTGTCGCGGACGGCCGTGCACACTATGCCACGATCCATGGATTCCGTCCAGAGATATCCTTCGGTCGTCTCTCTGTTTATATTTCTCTCCGTTTTCTCGGCGAAACGAGAAGCTGATGAGTTATTGATTATCGACGCGTATCACCACCGCCGGGTCAATTTGCTGCACAATTCTATGCGGGACACTCAAAGTCGTATTGTCCATACTCAAAACGCGCCAAAAACCTCATACAGACCTACGCCCTGGACCCTCCTCCCAGGATAGTAGAAGTTGACCTTCGTGGTAAGCGCAGTCTTTACCTCACTTCTTGAACGGACGATAACGTTGCGCTACGTGTTCAGAGGACGGGGACCTGCTCAAGGTCATTCTCACAAGGCTAACCAAACACTCGACCTTCCCAAACATTGTCCTCCGGGGGCGCTCGCTCGGCGGCGCTGATGACCTCCAAGCATTGATCGATGCAGGAAAACTTGTGGAGTTGTTTGAAGAAAACGGACTGTCCGTACATGGCTCGAGATAACCGGCTGTTCATCGGCAGCAGAATCCAAGGTCCTACGAACGGCATCAATACACACTGTATGCTTTGGCGGTGCGGCTTTTTCAGTCGCTTACCCTAGGGAATTGGTTTTCACCCGTCGCGAGCAGCGTCTATTGCCAGAGATCTGATACAAAGGCCGGTCAATGTACACTATATAGTACACACCCCCTGAATATATGCCATGTATTCGAGGAGACGGTTAAAAATAGGACCCAGCCCCGGAATAGTTTGAGGTCTCAGTCGTTGAATGACGATCGTCACCGTCCTCGGTGGATACCCCTTCGGAGACTGAAAGTTTTTCCACCCGGTGCGAGACGTAGCCTGGAGATCCAGGACCGAAAGCTGGAATGGGAAGCTCGTACGGTCGGGCTGACACGGCTGTTTTCCCCGCTGGGACGATTGCTTGTAATTCGGACTGAGAGAGAACTGGTTTGAACGCGAGCTACCGACAGTGGATGAGGTTTTGACGAGACTACAGAGGTAAAAAGGTTGGACCCCTTACCGTATTGTTCATGTTCGTGTAATGTTTCAGGAAGACGGTCACGGTTTCCAGCTCTTTCGCGACGGTGGCCTTCCTTCTCTCCCTGGCTCTCTTCTCGTTTTCGTTGTTGATACCCGGGAGGGTTATTCCCGACTTCGTACCGTCCTTGAGTTCTTCCAGCTCCTTCTTCGCCCACTGGAGGTACCCGACCGCCTGTCCGGCTCGATCTAACCCCCCGTCCTCGCCGCAATCAACGCCCAACCATTTACTCGCCAAAGCGGAGTGCAGTGCAGCTTCGTCAGCGAGGTACCGTTTCAGCTCTGGAGCGGCTTCCTCGACGCTTCCTTCGTTTGCATCGTCATCGGTGCCCTTGTTCTTACCAAACGATGGCTTGAACTTGGTCTTCGATCTCGACCCGCTCGCGGTTTTCACTAACGATCGGGCGGACGAAAACAGGGATGCGCATTCTAGATGTAGCTTCGCGATGAGCCCTGGGGGAGGATGCGACTTGGGTAGCGGCGGCCCAGGGGTGACGGTGCTGTCGTACGCAGACTTGGAAAGGAGCTTTCTAATGGCCAGCGCTTGAGCCTCTGCCAACGCCATCCTAAAGGACACCATGGCTTAGAGCAGTCATTGGTGGTGGGTTCAGTTTGGGGCACGGTACCTCGATAATCCAATCGTAACTTCCCGAGAGAGCTCGGGCGGGTTAGCGTGATCTTTCTTGATCGTATATTTCTCCTGTTCCCACTTCCCGAGGACGGTCTTGGCGACGTATTCGAACGTCCCCGACGCTTTGCAAAGAAGTGTCACGGCAAAGTTCAATCGCTCGTCTTTGGCCTTCAGCTCGTTCCCCATGATAGCCCGATCGTACTCGTAATCCCCGAGAGAGATCACGACGCAGTGCGCGAGGTTCGACAGACAGTATCCGTATGCCAAGATCGAGAACGCCATCTCTGCTGAAAGAGCTGCAAACGAGAGCTTTGAGGATGAGTGAAGGAAGGACGATGAAAGAGTTGATTTCCAGCTGAAATCTAGAGAGGACGGTAATGTGAATCCTGGACCTAGGAGAGAAATAGGTGAACACGTACCTGGATTCGACCGAGGCACTAATTCATCGCTATCGCGGCATGCAGCTATCCCAGCCAGTAGGGGGAGGTAGTCATCCAGGGCCTGGGCTCAACATTAAATACGTCAACACTCTCCCCACAAACGGCACTTGTGAGACCAGACCGAACCTTCACGAGCTTGAGATGATCCTTTTCCGAGTTCCGTTTAGCGTCTTTGAGTAACGTGCGCAGGTTGGCCCGGCGTTCCGTCGTGTCCACCACTTGGGCTATATACGACCCGTCTGAGTCACCGTAACAGCTCGAAAACGATAGCTGCCCTGTCGTTGGGAGTTCGTAGAGGTAGCCACTCATGGTGATTTCGAGGTGAGATCACCAGATCGATCGCCAGGGTGTCCTGATCGAGCGACGGAACAAACGGCCGGATCTGATGATGAACCGAGGGCCGATATCTATAGGCTACGACATAGTACAACGCGTACGAGATGCTACCGTTTGGATTTCTTTGCCCGCGACCCGGTCTGACCTGACTGCTTTCGCTTTTTCGACTCGGTGGCTCGGGACTTTTGAAGTTGAACGACCTTGTTCAACATCCCCAACAGGATTCGTTTCTCCCCTGCTCGAACGATGATCGCATTCCGCCTCCTCAGTGGAAGTTCTGGTTTGGAGAGGAGTTCCCAGTCAGTCTAAAGCGCAGGTCAGTTCTTCCTATCACTTGACTTATGGCACTGAAGTGGGTACCTCAATTGAGGAAGAGAACTGATCCAGCCTCCGTTGCAACCCTTGATTGATCACAACAAGTACAGTCGATCCATCTTCATCACTGAGCTTTGGTTTCGGTAGTTTTTGTTTTTCCTTGACTTTCTCCCAGTCTCCGGGCGACAGAAGGAGCAGCCGAGCGAAAGATATTAGTGGAGGTGGAATTTCAAGATCCTCAGCTTCGATCATGAACGTGCTGCCAATCGGTTCAGTAAAACCAGGCACATATGGTGAGATACAAGAACTCACTCATCTCCGGACTCTTCCAACCACCACTCAATGCGTTGTTGAAGCACTTCGGGACTCACGCCCTTCGGGGACACACCGATCACAGGAGAAACAAAAACATCCGCTGGAACCTCAACTACGTCTCCAGGGTTACCTTGCCCACCTCCCGGCAAATCAAACAGGTCAACGTGGCCGTATCGTCGAAGAAGTTCTGAATTGGGAAGTTCTCCGTATGTGTTCCACTACAGCAGCGCAACTGAACGAGTGACCGTCGCAACACCGGATTGGAACTCACAATTTGGTCTCCGGCCGCGACTGGTTTAGTCGTCACCATTTTCAGTTCCAGTTGTTCGTAGAACAACCGGGCCTATACAAGCCATTAGCTGGATGTGTGCGAAGGCGCTGGCAGTGTAACATACATTATTACACCCAAATCTGGCGTTGAGCATATCGGCCATGGGCACCATAGCCACATCACCTGAGTCACCGTCGTCGTCTCCATCGTCAGAATCACCGACGCGTTCCTCTTCGGCGTCGTCGTTATGCCCCTCGTCGAGTTCTGCGGGATCCGGGTGACCACCATCGACATCCATCTCGGCCTGAGACACTCCGTCCTCTTCCTCATCATTGGCAGAAGGATCCCACTTTTCAACTTGAAAGCTCCTCGAAAGGATCCTGCTGCCCATTATATGATAATTTCCGAGCGTATACCATCGATCCAAATGCTCCGGGAGGAATAGGTCTGGACGACTCCTTACTGCAGGCACCAATTTATTGTAATAATCGCTCTCCGCGTCGGACTTGCCGATTTTGTCTGGAGATTTGGCATTAGAACAATTATGCGTAAAAGACGGCCATGGGGGCTGGTACCTATGACGGAAGTTCCACGAAGTTCGGCCAATTCTTCGTCACTCCAAAACATCGGTGTGTCGAAGTGTGATGGTAGTGAAGCTTGACTCAAGTAGCCTATGAGTCCAGGCCACAGGAAAGCCTCACGAATCATGACACACCGAGATAGTGAAACCACTTAGACTTTTCGACCCTGGACTCTTCCCACATCATGCAGAGGATTAACCCAGCCCACCCCTTGTGAAGTTGAAACGACGTCCAGGAATCGCTCCCGAAGAGATCGAGCAAAGCGCATGATCGCGTTGAAAGAGTCAAGGTTCTCGGTATTGAAAACAGGACGTGGTCCCTCTTTGGAAAAAGTTTCAGAGAACTCCGGATACCACAGCGACGATCGAGGCAATGCATAGCACGCATCATACCGGAATGTCCTTCAAAGCGATTGCTCCCCAGCCTTGACCGGGGAACTCTGCAAGCCCGAAGCATTCTGTGTCTACGGTTCCACCTTGGGAGGTGAACCATTGTATCAGTTGGTCCATCGTAGCAGACGACAGCAGGCCAAACCCGAGCAGAGATTCTGGTTCCGGACGATGATGATGATTTTTTTCGAGTGTCGATCACTGAATCTCGATCGGGCGACTCCAGGGACGGTATCATCGTGAATCGCTGGCTGTCGCTCCCAGCTGGCACCTGTAATGCGTCAGCTATCACTCGAAGTGGGCTGCAGACTCTGTTACGCACGGCCACCGCGTCTCTAGCAATGCTTACACCTCATGTAAGATCCGTGGAAATCGGCGGCCGCTGAATCCGACCCCCCTCTCCGTCCCCGAACTCCTGCTCCATCTCCATTCAATAAATGTATTGCCGTCATGGCGTTCGATAGACGCCAAGCCAAGGACCCATTAGCAAGGTGGCTTTCGGCCTTTTCACATAGTCAAACGCGACGCTGTGAGTAGGGGTCATCTTTTAACAACCGGTACGTAACCTCCAGAAGTCGAGGACCAAGTGGTAATTCTAGAAAAAAAAGGGGAAATAAAGGAGTCGAAGACGCTTTTGGAAGCCTCGCCGATGAATTGGAACAGGCGATTCTTGTCAGGGTTTTCGACCCTCTGCGAAGCATCGGGAGGAACATGGAAAATCAGACGCGGTCCGTTTGATTTTCCGGTAATATCTTTGATATACTTTTGGATTTGTGTTGAAATGTTCATCACCCCCGAGCGGAGGTTCCGCGTGCTTCAGATTGGATTTCCACATGATCCTGGGACGCAGACAGGTACAATTCCTAATACTTTATTATATCGCCAGCATTAACAACGCGATCTGCAACAGGGGATGGTCACTAGCATATCCAGGACGTGGGGAATTATTTATATCGGGCAGTGCCTTGGATGCTGCATCTTGTAACAATGTCCACTCTGCATCTTGTCAAGTGCCTATGCCACGGGTATATGTTCGTAGGAGGTGTCCACGAAGGGTCGCAAGGCACTGGTAACTTACAGGCAAAGAAAGTCATTCGCTTTCATAACTTACATCTAACATGCTGTATCCTTATAGGAGAACGCCAGCGTCATTG
>Ga0307515_10011631_pt1 | contig 16682 bp, 22 predicted proteins | sample 17_EM_MG_FD_194513 | JGI IMG/M metagenome (GOLD analysis project Ga0307515, IMG submission 194513) | Populus trichocarpa ectomycorrhiza microbial communities from riparian zone in the Pacific Northwest, United States - 17_EM | ecosystem: Host-associated > Plants > Roots > Unclassified | place... | reverse complement strand
GATTGACCTGCAATTTTAGCCCAAGGTAGGACAACCTGTCAGAAGATTCCACGTAAACTTTCAGCCCGATCCAACGGTCGAATTGAGAATTATGATTGTTGCCGTAAAACAAACTAAAAAATGACTTATCGAAGAACAACTGTCTTCGTGACGTCATCCTTATACTTTTCGTTCGCGAATCAATATTCGTTGGGTGGGAGTTTCCATTTCCAATAGTGCTGGTGCCTAGGTACAAGTTATCTTTGTGTCACACTCCTATCAAACCTGATTTACTTGGCTTTCTGGGAATTGGTGTCTTTGCGTGCGGGTTGCGTAACCACATGATCACGAGGTTCGCATCAGATTCCCTAGAACGGTCATTAATTGGATCATGGTTTGTGTTACATCATGTCAATTCTCTATCAATGTCAATGGTGAGCTTGCAGGTTACTTTCAAGGGGGGAGGGCTGAGACAAGGTGATCCACTATCTCCATATTTGTTTGTCCTATGTATGGAAATCCTTTCGAGGCTGTTCTGTAAAATGAGTGCCAATCCAAACTTCAAGTTCCAATGGAGATGCAAGAAGGACAAAATTTCTCATCTTTGTTTTGCAGACAACTTGATGATTTTTAGCAAAGGGGATGTAAACTCAATTCGTATAATCAGAACTCTGCTCACAGAGTTTCAGGATCTATCATGTCTGTATCCAAATCCAAACAAAAGTGACATCTTTCTGAGCGGTCCGTTAAATGCTGAGAGGAAACAGATTATTCGTATTCTTGGGTTTAGAGAGGGGGGAGCTTCCCATGAAATATTTAGGAGTGCCCCTTATCTCGTCCAGATTAAAGGCGGTTTATTGTAAGGGCCTTGTGGATCGAATCACCTCTAAAGTTCAACATTGGACTTGTAGAACACTTTCATACGCAAGACGAGTACAACTGATTAATTCAGTTTTATTTTCCATCCAGGTCTATTGGGCATCTCTCTTCCTCTTACCTGGGCAAATAATAAAAAATATGGAGCAAATTATGAGATCTTTTCTTCGGTCAGGTTCAGATATGAAAACTACTGGGGCTAAAGTGGCTTCGGATCGCGTATGTCTTCCAAAAAAGGAGGCGGGGCTAGGAATAAAATGGATAACAGAATTGAACGAGATTGCTTTGTTGAAACACACTTGGAACCTGTGCAATGACTCAGATGGCTCAATCTGTTTTACTTGGATCAGATCCAATCTGTTGCGAGGTAGGAATTTCTGGACAATCAAGACGCCAAGGAATTGCTCTCGGATTTGGGGAAAGATTCTAAAGCTTAGATCCTTAGCATGGTCGAAGATGAAGTACATCATAGGAGATGGCATGACAACCTCTCTATGGTTTGACAATTGGCACCCTCACAGCCCGCTCGCGGATTCTTACGGTGAAAGAATCATCTATGATTCAGGTATGGAAAAGAACGCGAGGGTGAATGTGCTGATTAATAACTTAGAATGGAGAATTCCTACCACTCAAGCTATTAGCTAGCACCCCATTGTAAAAGCTATTCCTTCCAATTCTAATCCTAAGATGGGGTAAAAGGATGAGATTGTTTGGTTGGATTCGCCAAATCAGAGATTCTCGGTCAAAGTAGCTTGGGAGCAACTACGAATTCATAATTAGATGGTTGAACGGCATGACATTATCTGTGATGCGAACCTCGTGATCACATGGTCACGCAACCCACACGCAAAGACACCAAATCCCGGAAAGCCAAGTAAATCAGGTTTGATAGGAGTGTGACACAAAGACACTTCATATTAATAAAACTTCTTGTTTGCCGCACTTTGTGTGTGTGTGTGTGTGTGAGATAATCTCCCTTCCATGGTTCTCTAAAGAACTGAAAAACAACTTATCGAAGAACAACTGTCTTCGTGGCGTCATCCTTATACTTCTCGTTCGCGAATCAATATTCGCTGGGTGGGGGTCTCCGTTTTTAATAGTGCTAGTGCCTAGGTACAAGTTATCTTTGTGTCACACTCCTGTCAAACCTGATTTACTTGGCTTTCCAAGAATTGGTGTCTTTGCGTGTGGGTTGCGTAACCATGTGATCATGAGGTTCGCATCAATGTGGTTCAAGAATGTTGTTCCAAGACATTCGTTTCTTCTATCGGTGGCTGTCCAACAGAAACTCACAACTCAGGATAGACTTCATCGGTTTGGTATACATGGTCCCAATAGGTGCTCACTCTGTCTCCACAACAATGAAGATCACAACCACTTGTTTCTTTGAATGCTCCTATACAGCAATATGGTGGGATGTTTGTGACAGATGCAACACTCCAAGAATGACAAAAGGCTGGGATGAATGGATTCGATGGGCCACTATCACTTGGCATGGCAAAAGTTTCATCAATTTTTCTCGTAAACTGGGTTTCGCAGCTACAGTGTATTATATCTGGCAAGAACGGGATGCAAGGAATGTCTAGAACTTCGAATTTGGTCTTTGATCAAATCGAATGTATCATTCGCGATAAGCTTGATTTGATGAGGAACGTTCTACCAACAGATGAAAACATACGGATCCAAAGTCTAGTTAGGTCTCAGTATTTTGTTTGGTGGTAGCTTGTAGCCATTTGTTGTTTTATGTTTCTGTTCACAATGTAAATCTGAGGAATGCCCCTTGTAATCTTTGTATCTTCTTCTTTCAATACATACTTACCTAAAAAAAAACTTCTCTAACTCAATATTCAAGTTGGAATGGTCGAAGGTCAAAACTAGCAGAATGCGAGACCAGCCTAGAAACAACAGCAAGGACCCATTACATGTTTCAAATGGTCTAATAACTCGGCTCAAGACAAAGGCATTGACCCCACTTAGGTGGTCTAATATGAAGGCCACTTACCATTGACCCAAATAAGTAATAATAACTCAAAGACTAAGAAGAAAGTAATAAAAATCCAAAAATTACCATCCTAAATAATGCTAGAATTAGATTTGTTACCCTTAAGAAGTCCCAAATAAATTAGAAGAAATCTGATTTGGAAAATTTGTGTTGCTGCCCCCTTTGATGTCATTGATTAGTAATAAAAAAACAAATTTCCTCATTTGTTGCTGATTTAATTACTTTCCTCTCTAGGTTAGGAAAAATATTAAATAATCCTTTCCTCTTTAGAGCCGAAAATCTCTCCTTGCGCATATGCACCCACACTCAATCGTCGGCTGAAAGACAACATGTTTGCACTCCTTATTGGCTTTGGTCTCATACACACAATTCCTCTTTTCAATCTGTTGCCGCACACTCTCATGGAGTGTCTTCACCACCTGTGCTTTACGGTTACCATCCAAACTAACCCTTCCATCAACAGGCAAAAGAATCAAATCTATGAGATTTAAAAGGGTTAAATCCATACACAATGTTAAAATGGTGAAAATTCAGTAGTAGAGTGCACACTACGATTGTATGCAAACTCTATAATAACTGGCAAACAATCTCCCAATTCTTTAAGTTCTTTTGAATGACAGCATGCAGAAGTTGTGTTAAGGTCTTATTAACTACTTTGGTTTGTCCATCTATTTAGTACCCAATTTGCCCCATAACACCTTCCAAAAATAGCTAAGGAACTTAACATCTCTATAAGAAACAATGCTCTTAGGAACCCCGTGAAGTTGTACTATCTTTCTAAAGAACAAATCAACAATGTTAGTTATGTCATCGGTTTTATGACATGGAATAAAGTGTGTCATCTTTGAAAACCTATCAACAACTACAAAAATTGAATCCCTACCTTGTTTTGACCTAGGTAAACCTAAGACGAACTCCATTGAAATGTCCACCCAAGGTTTCTTAGGTACATGCAAAGGGATATACAAGCCATGTGGTTAAGTCCTAAACTTTGCTTTCCTCCAAGTTATGTATTTATCACATATGCATTGCATATCTTTTTTCATTTTAGGCCAATAAAAATGTTCATGCAACACATCCAAAGTCTCAACAACACCAAAATACCCCCAACAACCCGCTCCCATGTGCTTCACATACAAGCAATTCACACATAAAACTTAATCGAACACACAAACGACTCCCTTTAAACAAATATCCATCAAGTCTATAGAACTTCCCAAAAGCCGAATTTTCATAAGCATGGTAAAGATTAGTAAAATCACTATCATCCTTGTACAATTCTTTTTTGTGTTCAAATCCTAGAAATCTAGCATCCAAATTAGATAAAATAACATAGCTGCGCGAAAGTGCATCAGCCACAATGTTTTCTTTTCCTTGCTTATACTTAAAGTGATCACATATGAAAAGGTTTCAATAAATTCAACCCATTTAGCATGTTTCCTACTCAACTTACCTTGCCCCTTCAAGTGCTTCAATGATTCATGATTAGAATGTATCACAAACTCCTTGGGCCACAAATAATGCTGCCACGTCTCTAAAGTTCTTACCAAGACATATAACTCCTTGTCATATGTAGGGTAAAACAACAGAAAGAAAGCAAACTTCAAAAGTTGACGCAAAATAGACTCGTTTACAACAAGTCCGAATCTGGAACTAAAGTAAATTACATCTGATTGAGCAAAAATTTCAGATATAGTGCGATTTCAACCCAAATATAAAATTTGAGAAATTTACAATAAGGTATGATGTACTGATGCAAAAATGTATAAATCAGACCTGATTAGATCCGAAATTGAAAACCAAAGCAAACAATATCCAATTGACCCCAAAATTCTTATTTGTTGCGATTGGGACCCCCAAAATCAGGATATAAAAGTTGAGCTAATTTTGAATTGATTTGATTTAATTTTCCCTTGTTTAGTTTTCTGCGACAGAAACCATTAAACGTCTTTTTGAACGATTTTGTTTTTTGTCTTTCTTTTTCTCTTTTCTCTCTCTTTTTTTTTATGCTAATGATATATTTTGGATAGTAACAGAACAAAATAACAATTTTTTGTTTTTTTATATGCCGCAAATTCAAGGAGAAGAAGAAATTGGACACCAAGGAATTTTTGCGGGAACAACAAGAAATGAAAATTTGAGTAGGATATAACCTGATGAATGGAGCCAAGCTCTAATACCAAATGATGAGATACGATCATGGAAAGGTCAAATTCGGATTTTGATGTAAAATGGGCAACTATGCAATTTTACGGCAACAATCATAATTCTCAATCCGACCGTTGGATCAGGCTGAAATTTTACGTGGAGTATCCTAACATATTTTTCTACCTTGAGTTAAAATTTCAGGTCAATCAAAGTTCGGAAAGGCACCACAATACTGGTCAACAGAGGCTGTATTTTGTTATTTACTTCCTTTTGACTTGTGGACTTCCTATTTAGCTAGGATTCTTTTTCTACAAGGATTGGAAGCTTGTTTTGGGAATCTCCTAGTTCTACAAAGATCTTTAATGAGCTGCAACATAGTTTCCAAGTATGGCAAGGATTCATAAATGTTTCACTATCCTTTTCTTAGAAGGATTCCTTATACCTTTGGTTTTCAATTTCAGGTCTGATTCATAATGTTTTTGCATTAGTATATCAAAACGTATCGTAAATTACTCAAACTTTACATTCTGTCTATTTGAGTTAATATCGCACTATATGTGAAATTTTAGCTCAATTGGACATCATTTACTTTAGGTTCCAGATTCAGACTTAACTCGTCGTAAACGAGTCTGTTTTGTGTCAACTTTTGAAATTCACTTTCTTTCTGTTGTTTTCTTTTCTTGCAGTATATCTTCAAAATATCCAACATATTTGGGTGTTGTTTCATCGTTTTGCATATTTTGTTTCTGTTTTTATTCAAGTCTTCAGTTTCGTTTATATTTCAAATAGATTCGCTTGGTACTCGCGAGACTATCATCGCAGTTTCATTTTTGCTTGTTTTTTGGTTTTTATTGCTTCCTGAGTCATATGTATATATTTGGATTGTGCCGCTAAGTTGGTTCTATTTGATGTTGGTTTCAGTTCTACAAGAACAACAAGAAGGTAAGACGAGAGGTGTGAGTGTGTCAGGATATTCAGAGTGTTTGAGCGAAACACGAGAGTTGTGTCAGGAGATAAAGCAAGAACTTGATGTGTTTACGGCAGCAATCAATGCCCAACAAGCTTCAGAAAGAGAAGAGAAAAAACGTTGCAATGATGATATATGAAATAGAACGGCTGCTACTTTCATCCAAAGTTGTTGGCACCGATTGTTGGCAAGAGAAGAACTCCAAAGGCTTCAAAAGGAGGCTAAGGAATTGTACATTCAACTTGTTGGTGACTCGAGGACAAATCATCTTGTAGAGAGAGGGAATGATACGATCCAGGCAAGGTCAAATTCGGATTTTAATGTAAAATGTGCAACTATGCAGTTTTACAGCAACAATCATAATTCTCAATCCGACCGTTGGATCGGACTGAAATTTTACATGGAGTCTCCTCACATGTAAAATTTTAGGTCAATCGGAGTTTGGAAAGACACCGCAATACTGGTCAACAGAGGTTGTATGAATTTTGTTATTTACTTCCTATTTGGCTAGGATTCTTTTCCTAAAAAGATGTGGAAACATTTTTTTGGGAATCTCCTAGTTCTACAAAGATCTTTAATGCGCTGCAACATAGTTTCCAAATGTGGCTTGATTCATAAATGTTTCAGAATCCTTTTCTTACAAGGATTCCTTATTCATCCTAGCTACAATAAGGAAAGAAGACTTCAGAATTACTTCTACCTTCAGATCAGATTTTCTAATCTATTAGGGACTTCTTAATGGTGACAAATCTGATTCTAGCATATATAGGATACTAATTTTTATTATTTTCTTCTTAGTCTTTGGATTGTTATAACTTATTTGGGTCAATTGTAAGTGGGCCTCATATAAGTCCACCTAAGGGGGTCCATTAGGGTTTATTTAAGTCTATAGTTAGTATAAATAAAGGCATAACAAGACATGTAAGTTAGACAATTAAGATAAATAAAACTTTTTGTTTGCCGTATTTTGTGTGTGTGTGTAGATAAATAAAGCTACAAGTTATCTTTGTGTCACACCCCTATCAAACCTAATTTACTTGGCTTTCCAGGAATTGATGTCTTTGCATGTGGGTTGCATGAACACATGATCACGAGGTTCGCATCAACTTGCGATGGAGGTCAGAACAGGCTATACGACTTTTGTTATTTACTTCCTTTTGACTTGTGGACTTCCTATTTGGCAAGGATCCTTTTCCTACATATGGGAGTTTGTTTTGGAAATTTCCTAGTTTCACAGGGATCTTTAATGAGTTACAATATAATCTCCAAATGTGGTAAGGATTTATTAATGTTTCCTATTCCTTTTCTTATAAGGATTCCTTATTCATCCTAGCTACATAAGGAAAGAAGGGTTGGTGGTATTTAATAACAAATTAGTTATTTTAAAACTCATGTAACCAAAATTTCGACAGCCATTGATGAATATTACTTCTGAATTTTTCGGTTTTAATGTGTGAGAGTGATTCTCGCATTCTTCAGTTCTTGAACGAACTAAATCTGACTTATCAAAGATTGCCTGGCTTTGTAATGTCATTCTACTTTATTCTAATAGTGTTGGTGCCTTGGGGCAGGTTTCCATTATGTCACACTCCTATCAGATCTTTTTCATCTTTCCGGGATCAGATCTCAATCTTGATTGGGGGTTACGTGACCACGTGATTACGAGGTTCACATCAGCTATTGTCTAGGACGTACAAGGATTTGAAACATCGAGGTTAATTTGATAAAGCAACAAAATAGTGGGGTTGATCACTGAGGAAATACAGTCTGTTTGACCGTACAGAATGTCAGATCCGATTTTGAAGAGTTTGTTGACAAAAACCTCAACAGACCTTTCTGGGCTTGAATTGATGCAAAAACAATTTTTTTGTGCAACATTAAAGTATTCATAGGCATCTTATATTCTTTTTTAATATAAGAGTAAGAGAAAATAAAATATAAAATCTAGAAAATATATATTTTCTACTGTCTGTATCTGTGTATCATTTATTCTATTCCTATGAAATACTAGATAAAAAGTAAGGATCTTAAAAGGGAAGGGGTCTAATGAAATTCATGAAATTCTTTGATTGTCTTCCACAGAAATGATTCGTTTTATTTGACTGATGGAGACAACAAATAATTAGTTATAACAAATTAATATAATTATAAGAAAATAATTATAAGAAATAAAAATATAACAAATACTAAATAATAAAAGAAAAGAGCATGCTCATGTCTTATTCAAATATTTTATTCGAAACGCCTTGTGATCTTCAACCAATTCTGTGCTTCAATATAATTTCCAGGAGTAAGTGTTATAGCTTGTTTCCAATACTCTGCGGCTTGGTCGAACCAAGCCTCCGCAATTTTAGAATCTCCCTGCCGAATGGCCTGTTCTCCTCTGTCGGAAAAGGCGAGTCAATTCCTTCCCTTAAAACCATACTTGAGAGTTTCCTAACTCATACAGCTTGACAATCAATTCTTTTGATGTCCTATTTTTTTTCGAGTTAATCAAAAGAGGTTAATTACATGAGTTTCAAACTTGAAGTTTGATTTTATTAATAAGATGCAGGTGAAAATGACTATGATTTTGCATTTACTGGCCAAGGAATCAAGTCTAGACCGAACAGGGCTAGGAGGAATGTGAATTTTCATGGAATGGGGAATTATGAAGATGTGGACAGGGACCTGGACACCATTAAACTGGAAATTCCTACTTTTCAAGGTAAAAATGATCCTGAGAATTATTTGGATTAAGGGGCTATAAATAAGCCTTGAGTCAGTTCTGTAATATTTTACTTCCTTCTCTTCTTCTTATGGCAGAACATGGAATTAAAATTAGGGCCTTTATTTTATTTTGTTAGCTACAACCCAATGCTTGTTTGAGCTTAATTAATACTTTGTTTTCAGTTGGAATCCAAGGCTTGTTTGGATTAAGTTATGGGCATTTCAATTTAGGGTTTTGGGTCAGTTTTGAGTGGACCTCATATAAGTCCACATAAGGGGTCCATTAGGGTTAATTTTTCAAGAACTATTTAAACTCATGTAAGCCCAAATTTCTGCAGCTTTGATGATTATTACTTCTAAATTTTTTAGTTTTAATGTGTGAGAGTGATTCTTGTATTCTTCAGTTCTTGAACGAACTGAATTTGACTTATCGAAGATTAACTGGCTTCGTGGCATCATTCTATTCAATCCAATAGTGTTGGTGCCTTATGGCAGGTTTTCATTGTGTCACACTCCTATCAGACCTATTTCGGCATTTCGAGATCAAATCTCAATCTTAATTGTGGGTTGCGTGACCACGTGATCACGAGGTTCGCATCACATTGATTCGGTGGGATCAAATTGTAATCAGTAGGAGGAGGAATGGGGAGCGACTCGTTCAGACTTGGGGGTAGATGAAGTCTTAATGAGGAGACGATTTGTGCCAAACCAATTTTACAAAGACTTATATTTGAAGCTCCAAGGTCTGAATCAAGGCTATAATTCAGTAGATGAATATCACAAAGAGATGGAGATAGCAATGATTCAGGCCAATGTTGTTGAGGAGAGAGAAGCCACCATGGCTAGATTTCTTAATGGGTTGAATTGGGACATTGCCAATGTTATTGAGCTACAACACCATATGGAGCTAGAGGACATGATTCACATGGCTACGAAGGTGGAGAGACAACTTAGGAGGGACATGTTCGACCAGCGTTTAATTCGAGTCCTTCATCATCTTGGAAGTCGAATCTAAGGAGAGAGGGTATTGTCCGACCGAGGTCATTTTTTCCTTCCAAAACCGAACCACTAAAGGCTAAAGTTGATGTCCCTACTGGTGCCAAAGGTAAATCTAAAACTCAATCTAAACGTATTCGTGATGTTAAAGTTTTCAGGTATCAGGGGCTTGAACATTATGCTTCAGAGTGTCCAAACAAGAGAATCATGATGATTAGAGAAAATGGTGATATTGAATGTGAAAGCGACATATCTGATTGTAAAGGCATGTCACCATTGGAGTTTGTTGATGAGATAGCATTACCAGTTGAGAAGTCCTTGATCATAAGGCGAACACTTCAGGTTCAGGTCAAGCCAAATGAAACTACTCAACAAAGGGAGAACATCTTCCATACACGTTGTTATGTACAAAGCAAGGTGTGTAGTTTAATTATAGATAGTGGAAGCTGAAAAGTGATGGGGTTAAAACTAGGTATATCATTGTCAAAGATGGTAAAAAACATCACTCTTGTACCTCTTACACCCAAACATGTATATGATGATGATGTGGACCAGCCCAGAAACACCAGCAAGGACCCATTACATGTTCCAAATGGTCCAATGACTCGGTCCAAGACAAAGGCATTCAAAGAGGCATTGAATGCATTGGTTTTTGAATGTTTCAACTAAGTCAGAGTTGAAAGGTCCATTAGAGTATCAAGAGGAGACCCTAGTACATCTTATCCATGTGCAAGAGGGGTCCAACATAACCTTATTTGGGCCATGAGGTGAGGACAGCAAAGGGAACAAAAGAATCCTTCTACAACTTGGAAACAACATGGGTGGCTACCTTTTTCTTTTGTTTCTAGGATTAAGGGGCTGCATGGAAGGCTATAAATAAGCCTTGAATCAGTTCTATAATATTTTACTTCTCTTCTTCTCATGACAGAACATGGATTTAATATTATGGGCTTTGTTTTATTTTGTTAGCTACAGCCCAAGGCTTGTTTGGGCTTAATTAATACTTTGTTTTCAGTTAGGATCCAAGGCTTGTTTGGATTTAAGTTATAGGCTTTTCAGTTTAGGGTTTTAGGTCAGTTTTGAGTAGACCTCATTTAAGTCCTCATAAGGGGTCCATTAGGGTTAACTTTTCAAGAATTATTTAAACTCATGTAAGCTAAAATTTCGGCAGCTTTGATGATAATTACTTATGAATTTTTCAGTTTTAACGTATGAGAGTGATTCTTGCATTCTTCAGTTCTTGAACGAACTGAATCTGACTTATCGAAGATTAACTGGCTTCGTGGCGTCATACTACTCAATCCAATAGTGTTGGTGCCTTGGGGCAGGTTTCCATTGTGTCACACTCCTATCAGACCTATTTTGGCTTTCCAGAATTAGATCTCAATCTTGATTGTGAGTTGCGTGACCACGTGATCACAAGGTTCGCATCAAATGATCAAATTAAGCTAAAAAGTGAGCATGAGGTTATGGGGAGAGAAAATCAGGATGAGGAACAAACAAATATTCGGCCAACACTCAAACAAATTAGACTAGAACCCAAAACACCATTACAACCCATTCAGCCACCCATCCAAACACAAACAAATATTCGGCCAACACTCAAACAAATTAGACCATTCAACCACTACTCAAAAACACTCAAATCTGGCCAAGACTGGGGGTAAGACAAGAGGAGTGAAGAAGACAGGAAAGGTGATAAGAAATGTGTGGAAAAACTAAAGAAACAACCTAATTTTTATATTAGAGAGGGTGAGGTCAGATTTGTATTTTTCACTAACAAGCCAATGATTTTACTTGTGTACAAAGAGGCTTACTTTAATACTAATGATCTTGATCATATTGTGCCTAGTGTTGCTATTTCTTTGTGGCAGGAGTTTGATGATGTGTTCCCCGACGATACTCTTAGCGGATTACCACCATTGAGAGGGATAGAGCATCAGATTGATTTCGTACTCGGAGTGATGAAGATCAACCCAACACCAAGCATAATCATGCCAATGAAATACAGAAAAGAACAGACTGTACGCTTCTAAAGCAAATAAGGGATGTAAACAAGTTGTTTTCCAACCCGGTGATTGGGTTTGGATGCACATGTGTAAGGAACTATTTCCTAACTAAAGGAAATCAAAATTACCACCTTGTTGTGATGGTCCGTTTTAGGTTTTAGAGAGGATCAATGAAAACACATACAAAATTGATCTTTCAGGTGAGTATAGTGTTAGTGCTACTTCAATGTTACTGATCTTACGTTGTTTGACACAGGTTTTGATTCAAGGTCAAAAACTTTCGAGGAGAGAGAGGATGATGTGGACCAGCCCAGAAACACCAGCAAGGACCCATTACATGTTCCAAATGGTCCAATGACTTGGTCCATGACAAAGGCATTGAAAGAGACATTGAATGCATTGATTTTTAAGGTTTCGACCAAGTCAGAATTGAATGGTCCATTGGAGTATCAAGAGGAGGCCCTAGTACATCTTATCCATGTGTAAAAGTGGCGCAATACAACTTTATTTGGGTTATGAGGTGAGGACAACAAAGGAAACAAAAGAATGCTACTACAACTTGGAAACAGCATGGGTGGCTATCTTTTCCTTTTGTTTCTATGAGTAATGAGCTGCATGGAAGGCTATAAATAGAAGCCTTGAATCAATTCTGTAATATTTTATTTCCTTCTCTTCTTCTCATGGCAGAACATGGATTTAATATTACGGGCTTTATTTTATTTTGTTAGCTACAACCCAAGACTTGTTTGGGCTTAATTAATGCTTTGTTTTTAGCTAAGATCCAAGGCTTGTTTGGATCAGGTTATGGATTTTTCAGTTTAGGATTTTTGGGTCAGTTTTGAGTGAACCTCATATAAGTCCACATAAAGGGTCCATTAGAGTTAATTTTTCAAGAACTATTTTGGGTCAGTTTTGAGTTGACCTATGGACTTTCTATTTGGCAAGGATCCTTTTTTCTAAAAGGTTGTGATAGCTTGTTTTGAGAATTTCTTAGTTCCATAAGAATCTTCAATGAGCTGAAACATAATTTCCAAGAGTGGCAAGATTCATTAATGTTCCAGAATCCTTTTCTTATATGGATTCCTTATTCATCCTAGATATACAACGAAAGAAGGGTTTGAGTTATTTGATAGATTAATTATTTTTATTATTTTCTTTCATATTTGGGGTTAATTAAAACTTTGTTTTGAGCTAGGATGCAAGGCTTGTTTGAATCAGGTTATGAGCTTTTTAGTTTAGGGTTTTTGGGTCAGTTCAACCCACAAGGGTAGATCCATTAGGGTTAATTTTTAAGAACTATTTAAACACATGTAACCTAAATTTCGGCAACCATTGACGAATATTACTTCTGAATTTTTCAGTTTTTGAACAAACTAAATCTAACTTATCGAAGATTAACTGGCTTCGTGGCGTCATTCTACTTCATTCCAATAGTGTTGGTGCCTTGGGGCATGTTTCCATTGTGTCACACTCCTATCAGACCTATTTCGGCTTTCCAGTATCAGATCTCAATTTTGATTGTGGGTGCTATAATCTTTAAGAAATTTTTGATAAAGTGCCAATAGAAAATCTACATGGCCAAAAAAAGAACAAACCTCCCTGATACATTTCAGCCTTGTGATATGAACCAAGCAAGGTCAGATTCGGATTTTGGCATAAAAGTTTCTACCGCTCAGTTTTACGTTAATGAGCATAACTTCAAATCCAACCGTTGGATCGAGCTGAACCTTTACCAGAAGATTCCAGAGGTGTTTATCTATGTTGAGAGTACATTTTCAGGAGAATCCATGTTCGTAAAGGACTTGCAATATAGGTCCGAACAGGCTATACAAATTCTGTTATTTACTTCCTTTTGACTTGTGGACTTCCTAATTGGCAAGGATCCTTTTCCTACAAGGATGTGGGATCTTGTTTGGGGAATTTCCTAGTTCCACAAGGATCTTTAATGACCTGCAATATAATCTCCAAGTGTGGCAAGGATTCATTAATGTTTCATAGTCCTTTTTCTTATAAGGATTCCTTATTCATCCTAGCTACACAAGGAAAGAAGGGCTGGTGCTATTTAATGACTAGTTATTTTTATTATTTTCTTTCATGTTTGGGCTTAATTAATACTTTGTTTTCAGTCCTTCCGAGACTTGTTTGGATTAAGTTATGGGCTTTTCAGTTTAGGGTTTTGGGTCAGTTTTGAGTGGACCTCATATAAGTCCACATAAGGGGTCCATTAGGGTTAAGTTTTCAAGAACTATTTAAACTCATGTAATCCAAAATTTCGGCAGCTTTGATGATAATTACTTCTGAATTTTTCAGTTTTAATGTGTGAGAGTGATTCTTGCATTCTTCAGTTCTTAAAGGAACTGAATCTGACTTATCGAAGATTAACTGGCTTCGTGGCGTCATTCTACTTAATCCAATAGTGTTGGTGCCTTGGGGCAGGTTGTCATTGTGTCACACTCCTATCAGAACTATTTTGGCTTTCCGGGATCAGATCTCAATCTTGATTGTGGGTTGCGTGACCACATGATCACGAGGTTCACATCACTCCCTCACACACGATGGGTAAGGCAATGATGAAATAATATCTATTTTAGCTTTATCAACCTTTTAACCACGTGAAGACACAAGATGCCCAAGAACTATTTCTTGTTCTACTATAAAATAACACTTTTCATAGTTCAAGACAAGGTTAGTTTCAATGCATCTTTTCAAGACTAAAGATAAATTTGTTAAACACTTATAAAAAAATCATCATACACAGTGAAATCATCCATGAACTATTCTTTGTACTCATCATGCATCTTTGAAAAGTTGCAAATGTATTACACCAACAAAAGGGCATTCTCCTATATTTGTACCAAATAGGCATGTAAAGGTGGTCTTTTCTTGATCTTCAGGATTAATAAAAATCTGATTATATCCATTATATCTATCAAGAAAGTAATAAAAAGACTTACGTGCTAGGCATTCAAGCATTTGGTCCATGAATGGTAATGGGAAGTGATCTTTACATGTAGAAAGGTTAATCTTTCTTTAATCAACATACATTCTTCAACCACTCGAAATGCGAGTAGGAATGAGGTCATCATCTTTGTTCTTTACCAACGTGATTCCGATCTTTTTAGGCACCACATGGATTGGTGCTACCCACTTACTGTTCGTGATGGGGTAAATGACTCCTGCATTCAATAGTTTCAAAATTTTGGCTTGCACTACTTCATCGGCGGATTCAACTTGCTTCTGTATTTCCGTTATTTATTTTGCATTATCCTCTAATATGCATACGACATTGAGGGACTAATTCCCTTGATGTCGGCTAAAGTCTAACCAATGGCTATTTTGTGATCGCACAACAATTTCACAAACTTTTCCCCTTGCGCACTTGTCAAACCTTCTGCTATGATAATGGGGAGTGTATTGTTGTTTCCAATAAATACATACTTCAAATTATCAAGCAAAGGTTTCAATTTTATCTCGAGTGCTTGTAAAATAAATGGTAAAAGCTTTATATGTGAAATAGGGGGCGGTTTGCAAAGCTAAGGCTAATTCTTGCACGTTTAGGGGACCATATATGATCCACTCCATCTCCTCTATCTCGGTAAAATCAACACCATGGCTCAATGCCATGCTCAATCCGTCCTCATAATCAAAATTAAGAACTTGTGATAGAATAAACACTCATCAATTTGGTCATATCGTGTGATAGAATAAACATTGTTGTAAAGATATTTCATTGCATGATGAAAATTAAATTCAATTACTTCATCTCGCACTTCCATAGACAAAGTATCCTTACCACAATCAATTTTAGGAAACATGTTCCATATCAAGAATATAAAAGTCGCATGGTATAACCAAACTATTAATCTTGATTAGAACATCTTCTATCACACAAAGTGGATAAACAAGACTATGATCTGCAAGTTGTATTACAATACTAGTTTTATTCAAAGGCTCAAGACTAAGAGAATCATAAACTTATTTAGGCATAACACTAATGGATACATCCAAATCACATGAAGCCCGTTTAAAGCTAGCATTACCAATAACATTAAATGCACCTGGGTCGTTTTGCTTTAAAGGTAAATTCTTTTGAACAACAACAAATACAACTTCATCCATACTTATCGTTTCGTAGCCAAAAAGCTTGTAAGATCTTTTGGTAGTATACAACTCCTTTAAGAATTTGGCATATTTGAAAATTTTCTTCGTAGCATCAATTAAAGGAATTTGAGTTCCACTTTCTTGAAAACCTCTAAAATCTCTTTTTCTTTGTCCTCTTAGACATAGATGAACTCACAGGAAAGGGAGGTATTTTCTTGAAATTGGAATTCATTGAGTTAGGACTTACCTTTAGAGTATTCTTTGTTGTATTTGTTTGTGGAGGAGAATGATGTTTCTTTTTATGCTCAGTTTGGTTTCTATCTCCTCCTCTTCCTCCATCTCAATTTGTTTCGACCTTTACTCTTCAACTTCTTTCCCACTTCGCAGCATGATCGCACTAACATTCTCTTTTGGATTCAATGCTTGGGAGGGCAATTTTCCTTTGATTTATGCTTCCAATTTCCCTACACTTGAAGCTACTTACCCCATTTGCTTATCTAAGTTGTGAATACTTGACCTTGTTTCCTGTTGAAAAAAACATGATCTTTTGTTGTAAAGTCATTATATTAGAAGCTAAGGTTTTCATCATGTCACAAAGATCATCACTTGATGACCCCCGTAGCATTGGAATTTGTAAATGTAGAGGGTTGTCTTGCTTGATAATTCTACTAGGGTTGAAATCCATGGGGGTGGAATTGTGGGCCTTGATTGCCTTGTTAAGGTAGGTTCCCATAGCATAAGTTTAGGTGATCTCTCCATGATGCGAACCTCGTGATCACGTGGTCACGCAACCCACACACAAAGACACCAATTCCCGGAAAGCCAAGTAAATCAGGTTTGATAGGAGTGTGACACAAAGATAACTTGTACCTAGGCACCAGCACTATTGGAAACG
>Ga0307515_10011630_pt1 | contig 16683 bp, 5 predicted proteins | sample 17_EM_MG_FD_194513 | JGI IMG/M metagenome (GOLD analysis project Ga0307515, IMG submission 194513) | Populus trichocarpa ectomycorrhiza microbial communities from riparian zone in the Pacific Northwest, United States - 17_EM | ecosystem: Host-associated > Plants > Roots > Unclassified | place... | reverse complement strand
TGAGGTTTGCTTGGTAATGCTCCTTGTTTTTGTCGTATTGTTTCTGGCAATTGTTTTTTCTTATCAAATACTTGTTATTGGTGTGATTGTGATTTCTTTATAGCTTTTAGGATTTGAACTACAATGTTAACACGTAATAAGCCGTAAAGGTTGAATCAAGTTATTTTTAATATAAAAAAATATTCAGAGTGTTATTAATATTCTTCTAGTAAAAATAAATAAATTAAATTGATGTTGATGTAATATAATCTAATTGGCTTGATAAGTATAAATACAACTTGGATAACTACTAAAAATATAATTTAATTCTCAAAAATTCAAGAGAACATCTTTTTTTAAAAATAATTAAAACGACAACATATGGAATCGATTTGAACCAACTCAGGTTAACCTGTCGATTCTCGACCTAGATCATGATAATCTCATATAAAACAAATAAAAAAATTATGAAACTCAATTCTCAATCAATTTAATGTTGAATAATGAAATTAAAAAAATTAATTAAAAAATAACAAAAAAACTTGACCCCAGTTAACTTGTCAAATCTGTAACTCGAGTCATGAAATCGAGATAACCTCGTAGAAAGTAAATTAAAATACAACCTAGGTCAACTTGGGTTAGCTTACAAAACTTGTAACCAATATCATGAGATTGCGATAACCTCATAGAAAGCAAATCAAAATAAATTATAAAACTCAGTTTTTAATAAACTCATTATTAAAGGATGAAAGTTAAAAAAAAAAATCAATCAATCTAAACATTTGTTATAGAAAAAAAAAATTACAAGTCTCAATATTTTTAAACTTGATAACTAAGTTCCAAATCTCAAAATAAAAGTTTGAATAGTCTTTATTGATCAACCATTTGCTAATCAAGAAATAAAAAAGGGGAAAATAATTAAGAAAGCTAAATTGTAAAAAACATGAACAATCTAAGACGGTTATGGAGGTCTAAAAAGCAGGTTGAAGGTTATGACAAACAGGCCCGCTAACATGATTGGCAAATCAAATCTCTAAAAATGGGCATTCAAAGTAAATCTTGACCTTAAAAAAAAACAATCTTGCTACTTTACGACAACCACTAGGCCATTGACTTCTAAATTAGCTTTATTTACATGGTTTAAAGTTTTGTAAATATTTTGGTTTTTTTATTTTAAAATAATATTTTTTATTTTTAAAAATCATGTTTGATATTATCAAATTAAAACGATATAAAAAATCAAGAAATTTAATTTAAAATTAAAAATAATAATTAAAAAAAACACAATTAAATCACAACATTGACAAAATCTGGATGAGAATTTGGGATTAAAGTTATGGTATATTTATCATTCCAGACCAACTTCTTCAATTCATGTCCATCAATCTAATCCATGGAAAGTAATGATTTTACTAATTATTGGATGATTTTTGCTGTGGGCATGCTTATAAATTTTTAGATGAAAGAGTGCCAAACATAGCCTATCTATCTCACGCGCAGTTTTGGAGAGTGAAGAAAGTTTTGGGAGTGAGATTTATTAATAATGGTTGAGTGTAGTCAAGGGATTTAATGATTGGTCTGTCAAAGTAGAGATTTTGACCGGTATGGGTAAAGTAACAAATAGTCACTGTCAAGTCAGGTGAAATCTACAATTCCTCGCACGTGAGATGCATTCGAGCAATTGATTTTAACCCAAGAGATTCATCATTTGACTGTCTTTGGTTTCAAAGTGTTTGTATTTGTGGGACCCGTACTTTTTTTAAACCGAATCTATGTCCCTTGTTTGGCTTCAGCTAGATGCCCCCCACCCTCCATTGTTTCAAGGCACAGCTATCTTTATCCTCAAGGGTGTTTAAAAATATAATAATTATTATTTTTTAATATTTTTTTATTTAAAAATATATTAAAATAAATAATTTTATCTCCCAAAAATATAAAAATTTTATTATAAAAAACAAAAAAATATATTTTTAAAAAATACATATTAAATTTTTTTTTCAAAAATAAAATATAGTTTTGGGATGCAATTGGGCAATAATTTAATTTGTAGATAGTCAAAAAATTCATATGGGCATGCAATTTGAGGTTTAATCAAAGAAAGGAATGAAATTGGTTGAAATTAAAAGACTAACAATCAAAATGAAAAAGATGACAAAGCTTGAAAGTTCAATTTGGTTAATTGAAGATAAAATTTGGAGTTGAGGGCGAGATTGCACAAATTAAAAGGTCAAGCAGAAACCATGGCTAATCAAGAGATAAATGAAGGGAAGGTGAGAGTTTTTCATATTTCCTTTAAAAACCTTGAAAAAATCTCACCTAAACACATGGATTGAAGGATGAAAAAGGGTTGGAAGAATATCTAAGCTAAGAAAATAAAGAAATTCCAAGGGCTTTTCTTGGGAGAGGTGGCAGTTTGGAAGGAAAACTAGGAGGGAAGGAGAAAACTAGTTTTTCTTACCTTTTCTTCCAAATTTCTTGTGTTTAAAAGATGAGAAGCTTTGATTCAAGCTTGTTTTAAGTTTATTTTGTGTATTGATGCATTTTGATTACAATATGCATTATAGAGAATTGAGTTTGAATGATTGGTTGTTAGAATAGATGATGATGTGTTTAAATGATGCTTATGATCATGAATTATGAATGGGTATTGTTTCAATTTGGAAAAAACTTTTTGAAAAGAGAATTCACCCCACCAATGCTAGGGTTTCAACCAAGGAATGAAAATGGACAATGGGATTAATTGATGAAATCTATTGTATGGGTGCTAGCGGAGATGTAAAGATGATTATGGTAGTAGTAGTGATGTTTGTGGTTATGGTGGCTTTTTCATTGAGAGGTTCGTGTGTTCGTGGGTCAATGCCACAACTAATTAGCTTTTCTTTGATTGTGTTCCAATAGTTCTTTATCTCATTATTTTTTTTCTTGGTAATCTCCAACAATTAGAGACTATGTGTATGTATATAGATTCATTACTTGGTATGGGAGGCTTGGAAAGCAGCAACAATTATCCATGAAGGTGTCGATGAGATGAGATGGATTGTGGCCAACACTACGCTCAATTTATACAGCGGTGGACTTCAAGAGGTTAGGGAGGTTGAGTGTCTTGAAGTGACATTAACGGAAGATGAGATTGCTTATCGTGAGAGTGTTAAGGATGTTGATCCGTCCACGAGCATCCCAAGCCCATCCATGAGCATCTCAGGCACGTCATCGAGTGTCCCAGATCCATCAATGAGTGTTCCAGATCCATCCATGAGCTGAGATTATATTGTTCCTCCTCACACCTATATGGATATTACAGACTCATCCTCGAGTTGAATGAGTTGGGGTGATGCTCTATACTTGTCCACAGGTTCTCCAGGCCCTTCAACGAGCTGGTATGATTATTAGATATAGTTACATGTTATTATATATTATGAGAATTATGAATAGATGTATAGTTTAATTTTAATAAAATGTTATGTTATATTAATTTTCGGTCTAATTTTGTTACTTATAATTGAAAATGTTATGTACTGCTTATGTGAATTGTGTTTTGATACTGGAAAATTAGTTATTTGAATTGTTTTTTTTTTTTTTGAGGCAGGGAGTTAATGACAGAAAAGATTGTCCTAGAGTGAGGCTTTTAGAGGAGTCGCAAATACTATCTACAACACTCAAATCGCAAATAAAATCTAAGATAATCAAGTCATAGATGATATTTGCAACTCAAGTGTCGTAGATGTTATCTGCTACTCGATCAAGTTTGCTAAATTCCTAAATATTTTTTTTACCTATGTTATTTTACTAAAATCTTTTTTAACTGTGATAAGTTCCGTAAATACTCTCTTTCCAAGTGATGAATTGGTTATATTTCGGGCTAGATAAAAAAAACATGAGATGGCTCTCTTTATTCCAATATTTGAAAATGATATCGGATATTCAGTAGAGAAATCTAATTCTAATATGCAATTAAATTCAGTATCTTTTGGTCAATTCTCAAACTACTTCACCCTGTCTATGGGCTTAGAAATCTCAAATTCAACCATTGTAGAGTGGCAACAAAATTATACGTACACATCATACTTTAGCTTTGCCAGAGCCCTGCGAGTAGTCATTTGCTTTGAGTACATGTACATGTGGTCAATTTGCACGGTTTATTTGGTCAGTTTTCCAGTTGATTGTAGCCTGAAAAATCAATGACAACTCATACGTTCTGACACACACAAGAAAAAAGAGAAATCCTGCATATAGGAAATCACCTCCATTGAAGCAGATGAACTGCAGAAATATTAGAATTAAAAGCTCCGTAGCCTTTCATAAAACTAACAGGTATAACGATAACAATCTAGTATTTGCACAGCAGAAATATTAGAATTAAAAGCTCAGTAGCCTTTCATAAAACTAACAGGTATAACGATAACAATCTAGAATTTGCACTGCAGAAATATTAGAATTAAAAGCTCAGTGGCCTTTCATAAAACTAACAGGTATAACGATAACAATCTAGTATTTGCACTTGACAGGTAAGTTCTGCATGAATCTTGAAGAGCTTTAACAGGCTTTCCACTGATTTGGCCCCTGGAATAAGAGTTTCCTGGCACAGGTACAGTCCCCTGTGTTTGGTTGTTGGCTAGTTCATTTGTTCCAGGAAAAGCAATAATTTACTGTGAAAAAACAATAACCAATGGATTTTGGTTTCCAGTTCATTTCGATTTGTTGTTTTGGATGTCAGAATCTTGGTGTCCTGTATCTCGAATTTGCTTGATGTGTCCCAAGGAGAAAATATGACAGTGATGAGTTTTGTTGGCGTTGAGCATCTCCAATGACGAGAAGTTATTTAGAAAGTCATTTTAATAACTTATTTGTACTTTAATATATTTAATATTAATGTTTTTGGTTTTTTAGAAAAACACTGAGAAAAGTTGTGAAGATGAAAGAATTTTTTTTAATAATCTATTTTAATGTTTTTAGGTTTTTTTTCTTATAGATATAAAGGAATAACATTTTTTTACAGAAAAAATATTTTGATGACTATTCATTTAGAGCTGTAAAATCAGAAAAGAAAAAAAAAAGCTATAAAATAAGATTTTTAACTTACATCCAAAAGAAGTACATTACACACAGGTACTATTGCATCATTGTACCATGCTATGATATGCTGCAGATTAAATTAATTATTTCTAACATAAAAAAATATTCAAAAATTATAATAGAAAAAAAAAAACTTAACCAAAGTTGCTTTAATATAATTTAGTTGATTTGATAAATTTAAAAATAATTTAAATGACTTATAAAAATATAGTTTTATCAAAAAAAATTGAATATAATATTTTTATTTTTAAATATTCAGACAACGACATGTTGGATCGATCTAGGTCAACCTGCCTTAACTTGTCAGATTCACGACTTGGGACATGAGACAATAATAATTTCATAAAAAAAAAATCAAAATAAATTAGAAAACTCAATTCCCAATAAATTAAATGATGAAATTGAGAAAATTTAATTAAAGGGGAGGAATCGATATGAGTCAATCTACCAAACCCGCGACTCAGGTTATGAAACAAGAATAACTTTATATAAAGCAAATTAAAACAAAATTATAAAATTCATTATCAATCAACTCAATATTGAAAGATAAAATTGCAAAAATAATAATAATTAAAAAAAGATAAAAAATGACTCAGGTCAATTTTGGTTAACCCGTAAAACCTGCGACCCAAGTCATGAGACCGGGATAACTTTTTATGAAGCAAATTGAAACTAATTATGAAGTTTAATTCTCAATCAAACTAATATTGAAAGATGAAACTGAAACAAATTCAATTCAAAAAAAGACCAAAAAAACTCGAGTCAACCTGAGTTAACCTATCAAATAAGCAATTCAGGTCATAAGACTAATATAACCTCATAAAAACAAATTGAAACAAAATATAAAATTCAATTTCTAGTAAACTCAATATTAAAAAATAAAATTAAAAAAAACTAAAGCATTGTTTCGTGAACAGTTTTTTTAGGAGGTGAACAGTAAATTCAATTTCCTTTTAGTTTTTGTTAATTAATAAATATATAAAATACAATAAAATGTGAGTTTTTATGCTTTCTTGAAAAGTTGTTTGACACATTGATATGATGAGTTTATCTGGGACATTCATCATGACTAGTGATATAAATGCATATGCTTGAACTTCAATGGTTAACCATTTTTTTTAACTAAGCTTTGTAAGCTTTATACGTAATTGAGTTTTAAATCTTGGTTTTGTAAAAATTAAAGTAATAAATTTTTTATTTATAAAAACCTATTTTTTATTTATTTTGCATGCGAAAATATACCTTGCAGTCTTTTTAATTAAATACATTTTTTTAAAAAAATTGCAACTAAAATGTTTTTTCTTAAACCTCTACTTATATTAAATCACAGTTGCATAAACTACTACAAAACCAAATACATATAATCCATTAATTTCAACTTTGTGGAGTTTGGACTTAATTTGGATTTGAATTCTTTTAAGAAAAATTCTGATGATGCATGTTCTAAAAAAATCATTGTTTTTAAACTTGACCCGGGGTTGATTTGGAGCAAGTTTCGAGTCACGGATTAGGTGAGTTGATCAAAATCAACCTAATATTTTTTAATTTAAAAAAAATTAAAAATGACATCATTTTAAAAAAAAATCAACAGGTTTTGACTGAATGTTTTTTAGATTTACTAGGTTGTGGGTCAATCGAGGTTTTAAACAGATCACATTAGATCAATTATCCTTTTATTTTTGTTGAAACTCGACTTGGTCTAAACCTTGAATTATCTTGATTATAGATCATCCTATTAGGTCGGGTTTTAAAATAGTTAATAAAATACACGTGGATATGTTAAAAAAGGAGAGCCTAAAAAATAGAAATACAAGTATAAAATAAAATGAATTAGTTTTAATTTGGCAAAGTTTTAACAAAAAATACGAAAAGGGATAAAAAAAGAAAAACTGATTAGGGTAGTAGTTCAGGTGATTCAAACGAATAGATTTTAAAAATATATAATTATACATGAGAAAAAAATGAATTTTTAGAAAAATATATACATACATGTAAGTGGATTTTCTATATATATAAAAAAAGATATTTTCCTTGCTTTTGATAAGATATTTCCCCAATCAAATGGAATATGCATACAGCGGGACATTCCAAAAATATATTACGGCGGCTTTAAGAAAAAATGATAAAATAACTTTAGCATGTTTGATAATATTAGGGACTATATTTGTATTTTTCCTTGAAATTTCGAACCAATAGAAGAGATTGGTAATGGACACAACTTATGTTTTATATCTTGTTGGTGCTACCTTGTTGTGGGTCTAATTAAATTTTTATTGAATATAAAAAAATATTTAGATATTGTTAATATATTTTCTAGAAAAAAAAATAATTTATGTAAAGGTTAATTTGATGTGACATGGTTGACTTGCATGTCTAAAAATAACTTGAATAATTGATAAGAAAGTAGCTTCACTAAAAACAATCTCACACACACACACACACACATATATATATATATGTTGAGACGACAACATACTGAATCTACTTGAATTTATTAGAATAATCTCAGGTTAACTTGACAAATCTCCAATGCAGGCCATGAGACCCTGATAACCCTGTAAAAGCAAATAAAAACAATTATTAAGTCTAATCCCCAATCAATTCAATATTAAAGGATGAAATTAAAAACAAAATTCAATTAGAAAAATGAGTTGAGTCAACCCGGGTTGATCAATGAAAACTTAGTCATGAAACTGAGATAATCACACGGAAAGAAAATTAAAACAAATTATGAAGCTCAATTCTTAATAAATTCAATGTTAAAAGATGAAATTGAAAATAAAATAAAATAAAAGACAAAAAAAATCATCATAGTCAACTCGAGTTAACTAACCAAACTCATGACCTGAGTCATGAGGCTGAGATTACTTCATAGAAAGTAAATCAAAATAAATTATGAAGTCTAATTTCCAATCAACTCAATAATAAAAGATGAAATTGAAAAATAAATAAATTAAAAAAGAACAAAAAAAACCTAGACCAACTTGGATGAAGTCAAATTCTCAATCAACCCAATGTTGATGGATAAAGTTAAGAAAAAAAAATCAATTAAGAAAAAGAACAAAGAAATTAGCCAAGTCAACCTGTGTTAACATGTCAAATTTGGATCATAAGATTGAGATAACTATATAGAAAATAAATTGAAACAAATTATGAAGTCCAATAGCCATTAAACCCAATGTGGAATGATGAATTTGCAAAAAAAATAAAAAACATTAAGGACTAAAATGTAAAAGCTCAAAGTATTTTATTGTTTATTACCACAATGAAATTCCAAGGCTTTTTAGTAAATTTTGATGATCAAACTGTAAAAAGTCAAAGCAATTCAGTGTTCATCACAACAGTGAAATGCTAAGGCTTTTTAGTATATTTTCATAATAATTATTAAATGGATGTGGAGTAAATTTAGTCCTTCCATTTTAAATGAAATAATTAGTTAATATCTTTATTTTTATAATCAATATTGCAGTTCATTAACTTATTTTGAAAAAAATATAAAAAAGCATTAATTTTAAAAAAAAAATAGAAAACAAATCAGCCCACCTAGCCCATTTTGTAAGGGTCCACCATACCCACACGCCTAAGCATTTTTTTTTCCATCATCGACCTAATTTTTTTTTAAAAAAATTAAACAGTACGTCGTCTAATTTTCTTAGAATCTAGCCATTAGTGTGACTGTAAAATCAGGACAAAATGTTTTTTTACCCGAAAATTCATTTTCAATCCATTTGTTATCCAAAATACCTAAAAAAACAACATAGAAACTATAATGAACCTATTAATGGCCTCAAAAAACCATCCCCAAAACCCGAAGTCAAACCGATACTGAAAAATCTTCCTAACCTCATATTTGTTTCTCAATGCATTTTCAAGGTAAAAAAAATAACTTCATATGAACTCCCTTTATCAAATGAAAATATTTGACACAAAAATCAATTGTTTTAGTGGCTGAAATCAGCATCAACGATATTTTCCTCTCTTTATATCTTAATCTAACGAGCACTCTTTATCTTTCTAAAAAAAAATTTTGTACCAAAATTGAATTGAGAAAATATTGAGGTACCGAATATTTATTGTTTTTAAGTATGAGGACTAAATTAAACTTTTTGTATGAACTTTAAAACTATTACCCATTTATGTTGCATTTTCTGTTTTAGTCTCCTATCTTTCAATTTCATCCTTAACCAATAAATTTGATTCAATTACACCTGAATTTAACTAAAAAAACACAATCACACAAATAAAAAATTAATAATAAAATTGAAAAAAAAATCAACACCAATAGTTTTTTACTTAATTAGGTTTGTTATATGTTATCAGGCCTTAGGCCCATTGGTAATCGTGGAGCATGGTAGCAATTTGTACTAAGGGCCCTATTGTTTAATTTGCAATATTTATTTATTTATTTATTCTTGAGATTGACAGGGAGTCCCTGATACCAAAGCCCGTCTTTTCAATTTACCTGTTATTTCTTATTATGATATCATGTAATTGTGAGAAAGAGTGAGAGGATCCATGGATCCTGGTTTTTTATAAGGATTGGGCTTTAGTCCAGATATTAAAACCTAACCATTCAAAAAATCTTGAGCTATGTTTATTAAATAAAATTAGAATAAAATCAAAAAAAATTTTGAACGATTTGATATAAGAATAAAAGTGTCTCTTTAATTAAAATTAATTCTTTTTATTAATTCAATTATTTCTTTTATATTTTTTTACCATAATAATTTTTTATTATAAAAAAATAGCTTATCAAAACTATAAAATTTAGTTTTAACAATAAATAAAAAATATATATATTTTAATAATTTTGACTTTAATGTATCAAAAAAGATATTTGCAGGAAAGAAAATGAATAAAATTATGCAAAAAAATTAGTTTTTGTTTTTTGATAAAAAAAATAATGTTTTTCCTTAGAAGAAGTATAGTTTATTGAATAAAAAATAACTTCAATTAAAAAACATATTTGCAATAACTATAATTATAATGACTTCAACTTAATTTTCATAGAATATTCATGACCACAAACTGAAAAAAAAAAAAAACATTCACAACAAGTTACAAGTTCATATGTAATAATTAATAAAATGATTGCCATTATTATAAAAAAAGAAGAAGCTAGAGTCTTATTTAAAAATAAATGTCAAACCGAATGGTATTTAATAAAATTATATCTTAAATATAATTTTATTTATTCGATTATAATTAAGTTTGATTAAAATAAAAAAATAACAATGAATGGTTGTACAAAAAAGCCCTTGCTAATATTATAAGAAATATTATAGTTTTATTTTAAAAAGAAATAAATTTAAATGGTATTTAATAGGCAGCTTATTCTTCAATAAAGACTTAATTCTTTCCTTGTACAATCGTGAGGCCCGATGTATCTAGAAGAATTTGATAAATCTTTTTGATAATAGAAAAACATATATTAATAGTTTTGAATAATTGCTTGGGCCAAAGGTGATTCGAACTCGTCCGAGAACGCTATGGGGATAGAATTTGGGTCAAGTGGAGGTGTCCATGGGCTTTGCTAAGAAGTGGTTTTCCCCTCTCATTAGGCCAGGCCAGGCCAGGCCAGCCCAGCCCAGCCCAGCCAGCTTAATAATAATGCTGATGTCAAAGAAAACCTACTTTGTTGATTAATCCCGCCTCTTTCACTCTAAACTCCACCTTTAATTAAAAAATAAAAAACTCTTCATTTATTCTCATTTCCGTTTATATTAAAAAAAATATTAGAAAAATCACAGTGACCCAAGACTCAATACACTATAGATATAACAGTGCACTAATAATTTTACCCTTTAACAAAATTTATTGGTTTTGGTTTTGGTCCTGAGAGTTTGATGATTTTTCACATGATTCTTTGATCATTGTAAAGATGATTTGAGATAGCTTAAATTTTTTATTTGTTTTATATTAAAATGACTTTATTTTTCTTAAAAGCAAAACTCAAATAGCTGACTTTTAGGGGTATATTTGGATTTTTACTTTTAAAAGCAAAGTGAAATGACTAAATTACATTTAAAAGCAAAATTTATTTAATTGAACTCCAGAAGATTTTTGTATTTTCATCCAGTGTTTTTTTGTTATTACCAGGTACCAAGAAGGGCAATTTAGTATTTTAATAAATATAAAAAAATGATTGGTGTGTGCATTACACCCACCAACAAGTAAGCCACATTGTTGTATTCAGGCGGCGCGTATGACAACCAAAAAAGCCTTTTTTGGTATTTTCTGAATCGTCACTGTGGGACCTCCATCCTTGGGCTACGCATGTATCTTAATTTCCTTTGATTTGGCATTGGCTAGCTTTTCTTCGTTTTCTTTTCTATCTCTTTCTTAATTTTTGAACTTGACATTTTAAATATTCACAACAACCCTTCAATTTGTTTTTTCTTTAGATTTGATCCTTATTTTTTAATTGTTATTTTTTATTTTAATTAATTTATAGAATTGATTTTTTTTAATTCATCATCCTTCAATCTTTTTTATCTATCAAATTTGGTCCTTATTTTTTTATTATTATTTGAGTTGATTTTTAAAATAGGTTTTTTCTTACCAATTCATCCCCCATTTTTTTTTCATACAAGATTTTATCGTTATTCTTGTAATTACTATTTTATTTACTTTGATTAATTTATTAAATCTAATATCTTTTTTCTGATTTCATCATTCAACAGTAAATTGACTGAGAATTTAGCTTCTTAATTGAGCTCGAATCTAGAATTTTATGGGTTTTGAATTTGGGAGATTAACTCACATTTAGGAGATTTGCTTGGGTTTGCTTGATTTTTTTTCTTTTAATTAAGCTCATGGTTTTTCAATTTCATCCTTCAACATTTAATCTAATTGGAGATTGGACTCTGTTAATTTTTTTTTTTATTTTCTTTCTATAGGATTTATCACAAATTTTGAAAAATAACCCCAGTTTTCTTGGGTCTTTTTATTTGTCATTCTTTGTTAAATTTAGTTTTTTTTTATTAAGTTAAATTAATTGTTTAAATATAAGTATGAGATACTCACTTCATGATATTTTATTTGGTTTGCGTTTTGAATCGTTGATTTTGCGACACATGTATCCTCTTTCAATGTCTTTGTGCAACCTTTCGTAATGATGTTAGAACATTCTTGTTGAACTCTTTTTGGTGGTGGGGAAATGTCCACCATGGAGCAACGTTGAGTCTCTAGCGAACTTTTGTTTCTTCACCTTTCAAGTATGATATTGACAACTCATTTTTTATAGTTAATTATTGACAATTGTTTTATTCGATTTATCTGTTGTTGTTATCTTTTTTTTCATATTATTAATTAACTAGGCTTATTAAAAACAATGACATAATTGGATAATCTCTTAAATATTCTTTAATAAATTAATTTAACGAATAATCTTAGTAAGAAAAAAGGAATATCTAATAAAAAACTAGGTGCGGAAGACCTTATCCACGTCCCTAGAAAAATAGCACAAATGCGCATAAGCTATGAAGACCACGTCCACGTCCCTAGCTTTTCTTTTGAATGGGTAGACGACACATCATTTGTTTTTTTTTTTGTTTTTTTTTAATATAGTAGATGATGAGTCATCTGGCTGAGTAGATAAATCCAATGACACTAAGATCGATCATTTTTATAACCAAAAAGTAGCCAACCAAATACTTTATCTTTTCTTTTTATTTTTCCAGTGACCCCCCCCCCCCAAAAAAAAACCCTAAGGAATTAAATGTTAAAAAAGTTCAGGACTGAAATGTAAATTCTAAAAAATAGAGACCAAACATAGAAAATTGATAACCTCGGGGACCAAACAATAGTTTTTTTCTTCCATGAACAATAAAAAACAAAAAGAGCTGTTTTTTTTGTTAACTTTTGTCTTTGTTGTTTCAGTTTTTTTTAACTATATTAAAATCATATTTTGTAATATCGACCATTAATTTGTTGTTGGGACCTTTCTCACCACACCAATAAATAATGTGAGAGCAAGAAAATCAAATGAACTAATAAAACTTAAAATCAAGTCACTATAATGTGAGAGGATGAAATGGAAAAATAAAATAAAATAAATGATTGTAGTCGTATAATTGTTCGAGAACCCAGAAAAAGAGATTGAAATAGGTGAATTGTAGTAGTCCATAATGCATCTATTTCTTGTTTAATAGTGAAAGAAATAGTAAAAAAAACCTTCTCTTTTAGTTTTTTACTAGCAATATTGCCCATGCACTGTCATGAAAAACTTTTTGAAATCTGCTTTTTATTTAACTATTCTATGATAAAATTAGACATTAACAATAAAGACAATAAATAAAATTATGGAAGAAAATTTATTGTTTTGGTCACAATTATCTTTTCTAATTCATTTATTTTTTTTGTTTTGACAATAAAATGATTTATTAATTAGTAGCATAGTTCATTAAATGAAAAGTAACAACAAGTATAAAAAACATTCGCAAAAACTATAATGAATTGAACTAAAAAAGAATATATATATATATATATATATATATATATAACCTATTTTTTTTATCCATGTATTTCTTTTTTATTTTGATGAAATATGCTTATTTTAGAAGCATTTTTCTAAAGTAAGAACTTATTATGATAATGAAATAAAGTTTCAATTTTAAAAAACTAAAAAATTCATAAATCGATCACTTTCACACAGATGTATGAAAAAAAACATGAACAATAAATTTTAGAAAATTATATAATAAATTAATAAAAAATATACATTTTATTCTTATTCAACATTAATGAGCAAATTATTTAAAAAGTTTTGCACATTGGGCTATTATATAATTATTCATAAAGTAATCAATAATGTCATTATAAAAAACATTAATCTTTTTTAAAACATAGACATAATTTGATAATCATTTAAATATTATTGTAACAAATTGATCTAAGAGGTTATTTTCATATCAAAATATCTAAGAAAAAAGCTAAGTGTGTTTGGCCTAAGAAAAAAAAAAGTCATTTTAAGGTTTGTTAACTTGGATAGAGAGAGATATTTTTAAGACCAATTTAGGTTAGCCAATCCACCCACAGTTAACCAACCTATCCACACGTAATGGCAAGCCTGGAGTGCATGAATTTCAAAAATGGGTGACAAGGCGATTCAACCAGTGAATTATATCGGAGAAAAATTCCAACATGATCCCTCTTTGTGGAAAAGTCACAAAAATATATCCTAACGATTCAACCAGTGAATTATATCGGAGAAAAATTCCAACATAATCTCTCTTTGTGGAAAAGTCACAAAAATATATCCTAATCATCATCATCATCATTTGTTTCAAGATATTAGTTATGTGAATATTTATGCAAGAGTATTTTTGATTTTTCACAGAAAAGAAACAAATACAAATTATGTTTTGAAAGCTCAATTTTCCTCGAAGACCTACATCAAACCAAGCCATGAGAGATGAAGAAAGAGCTCAGATCGGGCATAATTGCTCAAAGAACAAATATTTAAGGGGTAAAATGAATCAATTAACTAACTTGCTTGAATCGACTATACAATTAACATCACATGATAGTTGTATAAGTAATCCTTGGACTTAAGATCACTAAGTTATTTTCTATGGGGAATATTATGCTTTAATCCTAATTATACATCATCATAATTAAAGATAATAAAAGGGCAATATTGAGTATAACATGAACTATATAAAGGTATTTGAGTGATCTAGAGAGGACTCTAAGTGAATTAGAAAACATTTTTCATATATTCTAAAATAGTATTGATTATAAATTCCTTGCGCAAGGTAAAATGAGATTTGAAAAGAGTTTAAAATCTTATTCAAAAAATCAATGGCTATAATGTTGATGATAAACATGATTTGATAAAGTAAATACACTTTATGCTTTAATTTCTAAAGCAAAACTTTCTTGATGAATGAATAATAATTATACCAAGAAATTGATTGTTGAAATGTTAAGTTAAATCACGTATGACTTTTTGAATATTTAGGGGTCATGACATGTTGCTGAACGGTGCACTTGATCTTTAAATATAGATCAATTAATTTTTGAATTGATAATAAATTAAATTATTAAATTTAATTTATTTAAAATTATGATTTATATTTGAGCTAACATATTAGAAACCTAATGGGTTACACATATTAAGAACAAATGGTTAGAAATTAAACTAGAATGTTGAATTAAGTGTGAATTGATTGTAAATAATTTTTAGAAATTGAGAACTTAAATGTTATTAATAAAGAGGATTACAATTATAGACATAGAAAATTCAAGTAGGGACTTAAATACTATAATTTCTAAAGCAAAACTTTCTTGATGAATGAATAATAATTATACCAATAAATTGATCGTTGAAATGTTAAGTTAAATCATGTATAACTTTTTTAATATTTAGGGGTCATGACATGTTGCTAAACGGTGCACTTGATCTTTAAATATAGATCAATTAATTTTTGAATTGATAATAAATTAAATTATTTAATTTAATTTATTTAAAATTATGATTTATATTTGGGCTAACATATTAGAAACCTATTGGGTTACACATATTAAGAACAAATGGTAAGGAAATATACTAGAATGTTGAATCAAATGTGAATTGATTGTAAATAATTTTTAAAAATTGAGAACTTAAATATTATTAATAAAGAGGATTGCAATTATAAATATAAAAAAATCAAGTAGGGACTTAATTGAATAAATTTCTAAATTTTTCATAAAATAATATATGTAATATTATTCAGGGGGTAAAATGATAGTTTGTTATTTATATGGTTATTAAGTTTTTTCTATAAATAGAATACTATACCTTATATTTTACACACATAACATATTGTGCACACTTCACCTAAATAGATAGACATAGTAGAAAAAAGAAAGAGCTAGCGCTTAAGGTATACCCATCCCTCTTTTCTAAAAGGATTTTAGAAGATTTCTTACTTGTGATTCATGTGGATTACTTTTAGAGGCTAAATATTTAAACAACTTAGGATTTGCGATATCTTAACCTTAAAGAAGTTGATCAAACCTTAAATTTGTTTTTGATCAAACCCTAAACGATCTTAGATTATCTAACGGGATATTTAAAACTTATAAAAAAAATTTAAATTACCGTTTCTGATACATTTAAGAGTTTCAAGAAACCTAACAGTTCAAGCTTGTTAGGTAGAGTAATATCTTTTTCAGCCATTTCTTAAAGTTCAATTCATTAAAATTTACAAGTTTCTCACCATACACAACATAAAGTGATAGTGAAATCCTCCATCTCGAATTAGTACTTTATGAAGCAAGATTGTTTAGTGCAACCAAATTTTAAGAATAAGACATATTGATATTTCTATAACCAAAAAGCCAATATTAAAATTTAACTATACTCAAACAATTATTTGTAATATAATAATAAAATAGATAACTTAATCACAAACTAAATTAAATAAATAAATAAAGGTTTTACAACTAACTTGATTATTAATCACAATTTAATAGTGTAGTTCAATATTTATTATATTTAACATGCATCAAGCAAACATGGTTTTTTTAAAAGTATAAAACAAATGACATGAACATAACAATCTAGAATAACAATTAGATATATAACTTAAGAATATAGTTTATAACAATCTCTTAAATTATTGAGCTAGTTTGCAAAGATCT
>Ga0307515_10011629_pt1 | contig 16684 bp, 2 predicted proteins | sample 17_EM_MG_FD_194513 | JGI IMG/M metagenome (GOLD analysis project Ga0307515, IMG submission 194513) | Populus trichocarpa ectomycorrhiza microbial communities from riparian zone in the Pacific Northwest, United States - 17_EM | ecosystem: Host-associated > Plants > Roots > Unclassified | place... | reverse complement strand
AGATATATATAAAACTATTAATAGCTTTTATAATAGTCTTTATAATAGGGTCCTTAGTATATTTATATATATCTTATATAACCTTTTTAAAAAAGAAATTTTATTTAAAATTTAAATTATATTATATAATATAAAGTATTTTTTATAATAATAAAAGTAAAAATAAAAGTTATAGCTACAGCTAAAGTAGTAAAGTTTATAAATTAAAAAAGAATTAATATAGTATATAAAAAAGAATATAAATAGTAATAGTACTATAAATAGAAATAAAGGTAAGATTAAAATTAATAAGCTAATATAATAATTAATATAAAAGATAAATAGATAATAATAATAATAAGGTAGAAATAGTAGTAATAACAATAAATTAGTAACTAAAGTAATAGTAAAAAATAGTATATAAGTAGTAATAAATATAGCTATAAATTAGGAAATAAAGATATATTAAAAGTAATAAAAAGGAAGTTATTTTAGTAGTTAAAAGGGGATTAGTAAAGGTAGTAAGGGTAGTAATAAAAATAGTAGAATAGTATTACAGTAATAGTAGGTAGTAGTAGGTAGTAGTAGTAGGTAGTAGGGCAGTAATAGGGCAGTAATAGGCAGTAGAGGGCAGTAATAGGTAGTAGAGGGCAGTAGTAGGGCAGCAGTAGGGCAGATTAAGTTTAGAAGGACAAAAGCCCGCCGCAAGCGCGAGAAATCCGTTAAATTTCCCCAAGGAACCAAATTACTAGCTATAAGTCAGTAATTTGGAAATTTCCCTTAGAAAATTTAACGGATTTCTCGTTATTTATATACTAGTTTTATTCTATCTAGCGGAGTATAGGTAAATAGGGGTCTCCTAGCGTTTCCTCTGTAACTCTTTTATACTACTTAAATATACGCTAAAGGCCCTAGTTATATAGTTTAGTAGGGTTTAAGGTAATTTCCTCTAGGAATTAGCGCCAGCTGCTTCTATTCTCCTTCTATATTATCTTCTTAAGCCTATTCTTTAGGGCCTTATAGCTTTAGTAGTAGTAGGCCTCGCCTATTACGCTATACTACCGCCTTACCCTTCTTATACCTATAAGTAGCTATACCGTCTTTAGTAACTATCCCCGCTAGATATATTTATAGGGCTAGGCTTTTAGGTAGTACTCTTCTAAGCAGTTGCTTATAATCTTCTAGATATCCTTTAGCATTACCTCTAGTGTTATTACTAGTCTATTAGTAATTTCCTAGAAGTATTTTTCTTAATTAAGTTTATATATGGCGTATCTCTAGCGCGTCCGTTATACTAGGGCGTTAACATTAAGGGATATTCGTATAGGTATGTAGTCTATAGTTAGTGCCTATATATTTTCCGGCCCACAAAATACTAGTCGGTCTACAAGTACTTCTTATATAAATATTAGGTCGATTATACTCTCTTAGGTCCCTCTTTTCCATATAGGTTTACTAATTAGGGTAGTTAGGGCGAGGCCTTACATTTTTAGTTCGTTAAGTAAGTAAGTTGCCTATATTTCTACTATGGCCTACTATCCTCCCCATACCGTATAGTGCGCATTAAAGTCCCTAGGACTATTGTCTCTTCTTCTACTATATTAATAGTATATTATAGTAGTCCCTATATAGTTATCTAGGGCCTATTATCTTTTATACTAATTTAGCCCCAATTTATAGCTATTTACAGTTTAGCTTTATTAGGGCTAATAGTATAATAGCTCTACGCCTATATATTAATATATTAGCTAATTAGGAAGTATACGCGGGTAGCTCGTTCTAGTTCGTATAGCAGGTAGTATCCTTTTAGTTAGTATATTTTACGGGTTTACTTATTATATACTAATTCCTATAGGGCTATTATTTAGTATTTTTCTAGGTCTAGGCTATTAAATAAAAGGCGTGTTAATCTATAGTTTAAGTATCCGTAGTTATATTATACTATAGTTAACCCTTTTATAGCTTATCTGGCAACTTATAGGCGTCTTCCCTTTATATCTAGGGCGTCTTATCTAAAGCCGCTATAATTAGGATTCTTTACTAGGACGGGTCTTTAGCAGCATTTATGCTGCCTCATAGCCGTCCTACGCTCCATTTTGCTACTAGTTAGGTAGATATTGCCCCTACTAAGGTAGGTACCCTAGCTCTTTTCCTTTATACAATTATCTACCTACTATTAGTTACTCTACTTATCTCCTTCTCCTTATATACGTTTCCCTATAGTATAGCTATAATCTAATATAGCTAAGCTTATCTTATCTTTGTAGCTTCTAGGTATACTTAGTACGTTTTATACTTTAGCTTCTGCTATACTCTATATTCTTTACTATAATTTATATATCTAACTCCCTTATCCTTAGGGCAGTCTTCAGTATTATAAGTATTGGTATACTTTCTACACCTTACCTATCTTCTATATACGCTCTAGGTATATCCCTACTATTAGCATTTAAAGCATTATTGGATTTAAACTCCGTAGTAGTATAGCCGGGCTTTATACTAGAGGCTATTTATTACTACTCCCTTATAGGCTAGTGCTACTAATATCTCTTAGATTAGTAGACTAATTATTAAAGTACTGCGTGTTTTGACCCTTTAGAACCTAGGTAATTCCCCTATATATATTATACGTTCTTTATAAAGCTATAACTCTAGTTATTATAATCCCTAGGGCTAGTTTTCTAGTAGCCTCTATAATCCTCTAAATAAGTTCTATATTTATAGCTCCTTACCCGCTTTCTACTTATATACTAAGGGGTACTTTAATTACTTTAACTGGATAATCTTAATAAAGGATCTTATACTTGGGGGTATCTCCCTAGGTAATAGTCTAGTCCTTTACCTACTAGTTAAGGAGCGTAACTTCTATATCTCCGCTTTATAGGACCCTTACCACCACTACTTTTAGTATATATACTTTAATCGATATAAGGATCTATTCTAGTTCCGTTCCTACTACCTCTAGTATTCTAACCCTAACTATAGCTCTAACCAGCGCCACGCTAAGTAGGCGCTAGAGAGTTACTAGTCGGGCGTTTACCATAATATTAGCCCATAATAGCTTTACTGCCTATACCATTAGTATTACCTATAATTTTATAGCGTCCTTAATGTGTTTAAGCCTATCCTTTACTGTGTTTTAGTTTCTGTTATACCTTATCTAAAGCTCCTAAGCGATTTAGCCTACTTACTATAACACCTACGCTACCCCTACGCGTAGCTGTTCGCCCTCTCCCTTCCCTAGATCTTCCTTTTAAAAGGTTTACTAGTTTCTGCCATTTCTAGTCGCTGCTCTATAGTTATTATAGTTAGGTCGCCCCCTATTAGGTTTGTTATAGTATCGCGATTTTCTATACAGCGTCTATTCTTTATATTTACTGCGACTCTCCTATATTACGTAGGCTTTCTAGCTATGCTACATATACTAGTTCTAGGGTATAATACGCTATATATTTGATTGAAGATGGTTATTTCTTTATTAGATAATTGGTAGGCGTATTCTACTGCTATAGTGGCTAACATACTAATATACTAACGTACTTAGTACATTTCTTAGGCGCGGTATTATATATTTAAAGGACCACGGTCTCTACTTAAATAGTTCTCTTTTTTTATAGTAAATCTTAGAATATAATTAGAGTTAATCTATTAGGTAACCTACTCCACTAGTTATATTTATATTGTTAACTATTCTATACCTATATACTTAGCTCGTTAATAAGTTTACTATAGTATTTTCTATAAGGCTTCGTTATAAGACTTAAATCTAATTATTAGGATTTTTTTGGTACATTATTACAGCCAAAAATTGGGGTCGACTTAACTCGCTTAAGTCGCAATTTTATCAATTTTAGCAATTTATAGCGATTTATTATAAATATATAGGCTACTTATATAAATCGCCGCAAATTACTAAACCCTAATTTCGGCTATAATAAAATTACTATAAAATTGCATAAAGCTTTACACGAAGCTCTATATAAAGCTTTATATAAGGCTCTATATAAGGCTCTGTATAAAACTCTATATAAAGTTCTACACGAAGCTCTATATAAAGCTCTATATAAAGCTTTATATAAGGCTCTACGGGCTTTATATAAGGCTTTATATAAAGCTCTATATAATATATATTACTATTAGGTCCCCACTATATTTCCAATAGCCTCTATATATACCTTTGCTAGGTATACCCCTATATATACCTAGGTAGCCACCTTATTTTTTACCCTTCCTTTCTTACATCCTCCCTATTTAGAAAGATACTAAAACGACAGCTAGTAGATAACAATTACTAGAACTAGACAACTGTCGCTAGAGCTATATAATAACCGCTTAAATAAGTAGCTAGCAAACACTAAACAATTTAATTAATTAATCGAATTAAGGTAATATAGATAGGTAGATATAAATAGGCAGATATAGACAGGTAGGCATAAATAAGTAGGCATAGACGGATAGGTAGGCAGGTAGGTAGGTAGGTAGGTAGGTAAGTAGACAATTTAAAGCCTTTATAAGAGGCTTCCCCCTTAATACCTAAAGTAGATAACTCTATATTTTATATAGTTATAATATAAATATATTTAAAAGTATATTATAGCAATCTATGGGAATATATAATAATTTGGTTACTATATAATATAATAATAATTTATATAATTATAATTTGTATAGTTTTTACAATTTGTATAGTTTGCGCGCTATTTATTTATAGGGTAACGTTTTACTATAATTTGCTATTAGATGCTGCAAATTTATTACAAAACGCGCAATTTGTACGAATCGCTAATAACTTATACGACTACTGTAACTGTATAGTTTATAGCAAATTTCCATAAACCGCAATAACGAGCCTAAAAAAACCCTAATAATACTAACCCTATACCTAATACTAAACCCAAAGCCAAATAAGATATTATATAAGAAACTATAAACAACCTAAGTAAGCTTAATACCCTAGATATCTATATAATTCGAACTACTCTATTAGCTTAACTTACTAAAAGACCTAAATATATAATCTTCGCTATTATATTAGCCGATATTAAGAAAGCCTTAATATAATAAAAAAAATACTAACCTTACTCTAAAAGTACCAGTAGAGTATTATAAACGCCTTAATATATTCTTATAAAAGGAAGCTAATAAGCTACTAGAATACTAATTATATAGCTATAAAATTATACTTAAAGAAGGAAAGTAGGCTAGATTTAGACCTCTATATAGAATATCCTAAAACAAACTCTAAGCACTATAGAAGTATTTAAATAAGAACCTAAGTAAAAGATTTATTAAAGTAAGCTATTCACCTTTAGCCGTTTTAGTAATCTTTATTAAGAAACCTAATAGCGGTTTACGCTTTTATATAAACTACTAAGCCCTTAATACTAATACTATTAAGAACTAATATATAATACCGTTAATATAAGAGACGCTAAGCTAATTAAGTAAGGCTCGCTATTATACAAAGCTTAATATTATCTCTATATTTAACCGCCTCTATATTATAAAAGGAGATAAATAGCTTACTATATTCCGTACTTAGTAATACTATTTAGCCTTATAAACGTCCTAAGTGTTACGGAGTCGACAAAGCAGTTTACAAATAAGCTTAATTGCTAGCTATTAACCGTGCTAAGTACATTAACGCGTAATAGTTTAAGACGTTCGATGCAGAACAGGAACAGGTTAGGAAACGTGGTCGAAGATATAGGGGTTGCGATGGTACGTGCGTAGGTATCACGGGATGAACGTACGCGGGTGACTCCCGTGACACTAAGCCCGTTTTAGTATTATATAAATATTACTCTATATTCCTACCTAGATATCTTCTATACTGCTTATATTAATAACATTATAATATATAGTAATAACCTAACTAAATACCGGAAATATATTTATTTTATTTTATAAGCCCTATAAGGAGCTAGTCTATAATTAGATATAGATAAATATAAATTCTATAAAATAGAAGTTCTATACCTTAGGCTTCTTATTTTTATAAACGGTATATAAATAGACCTAAAGAAAGTTAAAGTAATTATAAACCGGTAAGAACCTAAAAGCGTTAATAACGTAAAAGCCTTTATAGAATTTACCAATTTCTATTAACGGTTTACTAATAACTTCTCCACGCTAGATTTACCCCTTATAGCTTTAACCTAAAAAGATAAAGCCTTTATCTTTAATAAAGAATATAAAAAGGCCTTTGCTTATATAAAGATTATATTTACTACTTTGCTTATACTTTAATACTTTAACTTAAACTAAATAAGTGTTATAGAAGCTAATTTATTTAACTATATTACTAAAGGCATTCTATCTTAATATAACAAGGATAGAGTATTGCACCCTATAGTATACTTCTTAAAATAACTAAGCCTAGCTAAATATAACTATAAGATCTACATTAAGGAATTACTAATTATTATTAGATATATTTTAAATAATAGTAACCTAAACTAGAAGGCGCTAGATTTCTAATTAAGGTCCTTAGCGACTATAAAAATCTATAGTACTTTATAACTATAAAACAGCTAAGCTCTTATTAGGCCACTAGTTAGAATATTAATTTTATTTTTAATTCTTAATTATATACTACCTAGGCGTTTAAGGCTAAAAGCTTAATACCCTAATTTAATGCTTATAGGACACGCTAGTATTAAAATAAAGCGCGCTCCTACTAAAATTAAACCCTGCTTTACCCTAAACTATTTAATCCTCTTACTAGAGATCTTATAATACACGTCCTTAAAACCACTAATTAATAAATACCTAAATAATAAGTTTATTTAAGAGACACTTAAGCTAATATAAAATAGTATTAAACGCTCTAAAAATATTTCTTTAAGTAAATACAAAGCTTGTAAAAACCGCCTAGTTATACCTAACCATAATAAACTTAAGCTTAAGCTCCTTAAACACGTATATAATTTACTAGTAGCCGGCTACTTAAGCTAAGGAATAACGTTAAATTTACTCTAATAGGAGTATTACTAGCTAAATATATATTGTATAATATAAAGGTATATCTTTAGCTACTATACCTATTAATAAGATAAAGCTTTATATAAGACGTATAATAGCCCCCTAAAGCTACTCCCTATTCTAAACTAAGGATAGAAGGATATCTTAATTAACTTTATTATTAATCTCCCTATAAGTAAAGGCTGTATAAATATTATAGTAGTTGTAGACCAACTATCTAAAATAAGATACTTAATTACCTACCCTAATATATTAACACCTACTATTGCTTAACTATTCCTAGATTACGTATAAAGCTCTATAAACTCCCTAAAACAATTATCTCTAATAAGAGTAGCTAGTTTATCTCTATATTTTAAAAAGAACTAACTACCTAACTCTGTATTAAAGTACTACTATTTACTATATATTACCTAGAAACGGATAGTTAAATAAAATGTATAAATTCTATAATAGAACAACTAGATTAACTAGCTTATATTTACCAAGTTTACTATAAATAATTCTATCTTAAAAACTATAAAGGTCTCCCTATTCCTAGCCAACTACGGCTAGTATCTATAAATGGGTTTTAAACCCTTTAGTAATATTCCTCGCCCTACTTATTACGCTTTATAAGTTATAAAAGTAAATAATTATATAAAGAAGATAGAGGAACTATAATAGTTCCTTACTAACAAAATAATATAGGCCCAATCTATCTATAAAGCTATAGTAAATAAGAACTAAACCCTAGTCTATCTATATCTTGCATATACTAAATTTAAGTCTTAGTAAAAGTCGTGATTGGTTTAAATTTGTTCGGGTTACCTAATTTTTTACGTGCTACCCTATTAAATTTGCGACCTTAACCTTATAACCCCTTACTACTCTTTACCTTCTACCCTAGTTGCTACTCCCTATTACCACCTAAATGCCTTCTAATTGTATATTTTATAATGCCTACAAGCAGTATCGCTCTTTTGCTAACTTTACAACGAACTGTTATAGAGCTCCGTATAAAACCTATAACTCTTATATAGTTAATTCTTTATTTTTTCTTTTTTAACTTACTACCTTTCTAACTCTATATATATAGGAGAAAAGAAATAGGCGGTCCTAATGACCTTTAGCGGACCTTCTATAGCCTATAAACTAAACTACAGCTACTACTGCCTCCGCCACTACTTCCGCCGCTACTTCTCTCCTTATACCACCCGTATTAATCCAGCGACCGCCTATATTAATTTAGCCGCGACCGCCTGTACTAATCTAGCCGTAACTACCCGTACTAATTTAGCCGCGACTACCTATATTAATTTAGCCGCGACCTACTACGGTCCGCCTTATTGCGGAACAGCTAGATTGTGGTCCTATTACTACCATCCGCCATATTACGGAGCAGCTAGATCTTAGCCCTATAGACATTATCTATGACTTCTACGCGGCCCTATATTAGATTAATAAACGTATTAGTATATTATAGCCTAGTAATCTATAGTTTAAAGCCTACTATAAGCACGGTAATGTAAACCTTCCTCTATTCTAGCCTTCGCTAGAATATCTATATAACCTTTTAGAGTTCTATAATACTTTTACTAGGCAGTTTAGGAAGCGGCTCCGCGTATATAATATAGCATTAGCTTTTACGTCTATAAACTATACTGTTACTAACCGTAGTATAGCCTATAGCGGCCCAAATTGCTTTTAGATATATAGTGAGCTTTACTATCTATAGGGCCCACTAGAGCCTCCTACTAATATTACTCCGCGGTATACCTAACTGTACTTTTATAACCCTAGTTATACCATAGATATTTAGCTACGGGCCTATTCTAATACCTACGTCAGGAAAAAATTTACCAGCATTTTTGCAGCATTTGGTAGCATTTGGCAGCCAAATACGCAATCCGCGTACCGCGAGCTATGGCCTATAGTCTCGACCAAGGAGCGGCAAACTACTGCATTTAACAATGTAGTGCAGCTAATTGCGCATTTACAGCTACCTAGGCAAGTAGTGCCTTTATTCTTTTAAGCTTATTTTATACTTAATATATAATTAATATATAATGCTCTTCTTACATATTTTAAGCAATAGATAAGAATTACTTATCCTGTATATTTAATAGTATTTACTTAGTTTATATAGTTAGTAGCTAGCAAAATAAATTATATTATTTTAGATAATTTAATATAATATAGTAACAGTTCTCTTTTATTTGCCTATATACCAACGTATATACCTATCTACCTACCTACCTACCTACCTACTTACCTGTCTGTCTATCTATCTATCTATACTTACCTATTTATACCTATATATCTACGTATCTATATATCTATATCTACGTATTTATACCTACATATCTATACCTACCTATCTATACTACCTTAATTCAATTAATTAATTAAATTGTTTATAGTGTTTGCTAGCTAGTTATCTAAACGGTTGTTATCTAGCTCTAGCAGCAGTTGTCTAGCTTTAGCGACAGTTGTCTAGCTTTGGCAACAGTTGTCTAGCTTTAGCGACAGTTGTCTAGCTTTGGCAACGGTTATCTAGCTCTAGCGACGGTTGTTTAGCTCTAGCAACAGCTGTCTAGCTCTAGCGACTGCCATCTGGTTTTAGTAATAGTCCTTTACTAGCTGCTATTCTAGTACCTCCTTAGGTAGGAAGGATATAAGGAAGGAAAGATAGTTAAAAAATAAGGTGGCTATATAGGGGGTATACTTGGTAGAGGCACGTATAGAGGCTATTAGGAATATAGCGGGGACCTAATATAAAGCCTCTCTATGCAGAGCTTTGCGTAAAGCCTTGTGTAGAGCCTCTATATATAGAGCTTCGCGTAAAGCCTTATATAGAGTCTTTATATATAAAGATTTATATAGAGCTTTATATAAAGCCTTATATAAAGCTTTATATAGAGCTTTATACAGAGCTTTATATAAAGCTTTAGGGGTAATAATTTTAATATTTATTAATAAAGTATATATAAAATATATTAAAATAATTAAAACTATAAAATTATACTTTTATATATGCTTAGTAATCTTATAGTTAGCACTTAGTAGCTAAACGCTAAAACTTAATTATAAGTGCTGTATTTAGCAGCTAAATGCTAATACTTAATTATAAATGCCGCATTTAGCTACTAAATGCTAGGAAATGCTAGGAAATGCTAAAAATGCTAGAAATGCTAAAATAGCAGAAAAGTAAAATTTAATACTAGTAAAAAATTTCCGGACGTAGCTAAATATAACTATTTTATAGTGCCTTATTACTATACTATCTAAGGTACGGAACCCTTTTATTACCCTCTATTAAACTATAAGAAAACGGCTTTAAGCTTAGCCCGTAATAACCCTATTGCAAATTATCTTAAACCTATAGATGCGGCTTATCTTAGAGGCTAACGCTAATTACCGCCGTAAAAACCACCTAATAAGTAATAAGGTGGCCGTTATTATACTTATAAAGCGTAGTACGCCTAATAAACCCCTGCGATACTGCCGTATTAGCTTAATATACGCCGTATATATACCGCTCTACTATATACTGCTCTTCCCTCGTAGTAATACTGGCTAGTCTTGCATATACTAAATTTAGGTCTTAATAAGAGTTACGATTAGTTTAGGTTTATTTAGGTTACCTAATTTTTTACATACTACCCTATTAAATTTACGACCTTAACCTTATAACCCCTTACTACTCTTTACCTTTTACCCTAGTTGCTACTCCTTACTACTGCCTAAATACCTTCTAATTATATATTTTGCAATACCTATAAATAGTATAGCTCTTCCGCTAACTTTATAACGAACTGTTATAGAGCTCTGTATAAAACCTATAACTCTTATATAGTTAATTCTTTATTTCCTCTTTTTTAACTTACTACCTTTCTAACTCTATATATATAAAAGAAAAGAAATAGGCGGTCCTAATAACCTTTAGCGGACCTTCTATAGCATATAAACTAAACTATAGCCACTACTACCTCCGCCGCTACTTCCGCCGCTATTTCTCTCCTTATACCGCCTATATTAATCTAGCTGCGATCGCCTGTACTAATCTAGCCGCGACCACCTATACTAATTTAGCCGCAACTACCTATATTAATTTAGCCGCGACCTACTATAGTCCGCCCTATCGCGGAGTAGCTAGATTATAGTCCTATTACTACTATCCGCTATATTATAAAGCAGCTAGATCTTAGCCCTATAGACGTTATCTATAACTTTTACGCGGTCCTATATTAGATTAATAAACGTACTAGTATATTATAGCCTAGTAATCTACGGTTTAAAGCCTACTATAAGTACGGTAATATAAACCTTCCTCTATTCTAGCCTCCGCTAGAATATCTACGCGACCTTTTAGAGTCCCGTAGTACTTCTACTAGGTAGTTTAGAAAGTAGCTCTGCGCATATAATATAGTATTAGCTTTTACGTCCGTAAACTATACTATTACTAACTATAGTATAGCCTATAGCGGCCCAAATTGCTTCTAGATATATAGTAAGCTTTATTATCTATAGGGCCCACTAGAGCCTCCTACCAATATTACTCTATAGTATACCTAGCTATACTTTTATAACCCTAATTATGCTATAGATATTCGGCTATAGGCCTATCCTAATACCTAGCTAGATATAACTATTCTATAGTGCCTTACTGCTATACTATCTAAGGTATAAAACCCTTTTATTACCCTTTATTAAACCGCAAGGAAACGGCTTTAGGCTTAGCCCATAACAACCCTATTATAAATTATCTTAAACCTATAAATACGGCTTATTTTAGAGGCTGGCGCTAATTGCCGCTATAAGAACCTCCTAATAAGTAATAAGGTGGCCGTTATTATACCAGATAGGTATAGTAATGCTAGCTTCTACAATATTATACTTACGGAGCGTAGCACGCCTAATAAAACCCTATAATACTGCCGTACGCCGCATATATACCGCTCTACTATATACTACTCTTTCCTTGCGGTAATACTGGCTAGTACTAGGGTCTCTAGCTACGCGACTCTAATTAAGCCTACTAGTAAGCCCGCTAATAAGACCGTTTAATATAGCGGGCATACTTTTAGTTCTACCTATATATCTGTATCTACTCTAGGTTAGTCCCTTTTGCCTACTACTAGCTATTTTAGCAGTATATTATAGATATATAGGCGCTATATAATTAAAATAAGCTTAACTAAATCCGCTTTTACTAATTAAACCTCCGCGTAGAGCTGTATAATAGTATTATGGATACTCTTACCCGCTATAATCTAGACCCTTAATTACTAGGCTGCTATAGAGTCCTTTTATTAAGTTTCCTTAGCGAAGCTCGCTTTATTAGGCAGTGCTATTAGGATTTAATGGCTATTATCTATAAATACGGCCGTCTAAGTATATTTATTACGTTTACTGCCAACCTTAGGTAGGACGAGATTACCTATAAGCTACTACCTGGCTAAACTACTATAGATAGGCCTAATCTAGTTATACGCGTCTTTTGTATAAAAGTTATCTACCTTTTATATAACCTAAAACAGAAGTAGATTTTTGGCTAGTACCGCGGCTCTATCTAAACTATTAAGTACTAGAAATAGGGCCTGCCCTATCTATACTTACTACTCTTCTTATATCCATATAACCGCGATAGGCTGCTAAACCTAACTATTATTAACCATTTTTTATTCGCCAAGCTTCTATAGTTAGGGGACGATTCTACTAGTTATTTTACTAAGATTATAAAATTAATAATAGTTTACGGCCCTTGCGGCTTCTAGAATCCGCAAGCCCCCTATATAGTTACTTTAGGGCTAGGCCTTTTGCCAACCTACTTAAAGCGGTACCCTAAGCCCTTTAACCCTACTACCATTATATATAAGGACGGCTATTTAAAATACTGCCGATATAATAATTTGTAGTTATAGTTTATCTGCTTACTAGGACCTACTAGAGCTATATTTAAAATAGATAACCACTAGATTATTCTATACTCCCCGTATTTAACTATAAAGTATTATACCTATATAAATGTTAAGGTCTGCGCCTTTATAAAGTCCGTTAAGTATATCTACAAGTATATATATAAGGGGGGCGACTGTACTACTTTATGGCTTATAGACGGCGATAAGGTAAGCTAGTATTTATAGGGCCGTTATATTAGCCCCTCTAAGGCTATCTAGCGACTATTTAAGTTTCCTATTTATAAGGAGTTCTTTCCTATAATCTAGCTTACGGTGCACCTTTTAGGTAAATAGCCCGTATACTTTTAGCCGGACTAGTCTATATAGGAGATTTAGTAGCGCCTTAAGCTCTTTTACTCTACCTTAATGGCCTTTTATAAGTATAACGCAGAGTATAAAAATGCCCGTAACTACCTATATTAAGACTTCCCTAAGTAGTATATCTTTTATATAAAGTAGCAGGAATAGCGTCCTCGCTAGTAAAGTACCGTAATAGGCTATATATATTACTGCAGCCTTATTATAGGGGAGAGGTTTTACTTATAGCTGCTACTAATATCCATTCCTAGCCCTACCTCCTTTAATATTAGGAAAAAATTTACCAGCATTAAATTTTACTTTTTTGCTATTTTAGCATTTCTAGCATTTTCTAGCATTTCCTAGCATTTAGCAGCTAAATGCGGCATTTATAATTAAGTATTAGCATTTAGCTATTAAATACAGCACTTATAATTAAGTTTTAGCATTTAGCTACTAAGTGTTAACTATAAGATTACTAAGCATATATAAAAGTATAATTTTTATAAATTTAATATTTTATATATACTTTATTAATAAATATTAAAATTATTACCCCTAAGGCTTTATATAAGGCTTTATATAAGGCTCTATATAAAGCTTTATATATAAAGGCTCTGTATAAGGCTTTATAAGAAGCTCTATAAATAAAGGCTCTATATTAGGTCCCCGCTATATTCCTAATAGCCTTTATATATACCTCTGCCAAGTATACCCCCTATATAGCCACCTTATTTTTTACCTATCTTTCCTTCCTTATATCCTTCTTACCTAAAGAGGTACTAGAATAGCAGCTAGTAAAGGATCGTTACTAAAACTAGACGGCCGTCGCTAGAGCTAGATAGCTATCGCTAAAGCTAGACAACCGTTACTAGAGCTAGACAACCGTCACTAGAGCTAGATAACCGCTGCTAGAGCTAAACAATAACCGTTTAGATAACTAGCTAGCGAATACTATAAACAATTTAATTAATTAATTGAATTAAGGTAGTATAGATAGGTAGGTATAGGTAGGTAGGTATAGATATATAGATATAGATATATAGATATAGATACGTAGATATAGATATATAGGTATAAATAGGTAAATATAGATATAGGTATAGATATATAGGTATAAATAGGTAGGTATAAATAGACAGATAGACAGACAGATAGGTAGGTAGGTAGATAGGTAGGTAGGTAGATAGGTAGGTAGGTAGATAGGTAGGTAGGTAGGTAAGTAGGTAGGTAAGTAGGTAAGTAGATAAGTAGATATATAGGTTAGTATATAGGTAGGTAGAAAAGAACTATTACTATATTATATTAAGTTATCTAAAATAATATAATTAATTTTACTAGCTACTAACTATATAAACTAAGTAAATACTATTAAATATACGGGATAAGTAATGCTTATCTATTACTTAAAATGCGTAAAGAGGGCATTATATATTAATTATATATTAAGTATAAAATAAGCCTAATAGAATAAAGGCACTACTTGCCTAGGTAGCTGTAAATACACAATTAGCTACACCACATTATTAAATGCGGTAGTTTGCCGCTCCTTAGTTAAGACTATAGGCTATAGCTTGCGGTACGCGGATTGCGCATTTGGCTACTAAATGCTACTAAATGCTGCTAAATGCTGTAAAAATGCTAGTAAATTTTTTCCTAATAAAGGACCTCCATACCGTTACTAGTATAGTTTATCTAACCTTTTAGATCGCTTACGTGGCCCTAGGGCTATTAGAGGATAATTATAAGTAGATTAATTGCTTAATAGAGGCCGCTAGTTTTACTATTAGCGCTTAGCTATACTTCTTATTTATAACTGCTTTACTTTACAGCCCTATTATAAAGCTAGTTATTTTATAAAACCGCTTTAAATAGTCTATTTATAATAATCTATCTCGTTTTTTAGCCCGCCAACCTAATGCTCCTCTTATAGTTAGTAAGGATAATAACACCTATTTTAATTATAGCCTATACTTTATCTATTAAATACTTACAAATTACTAGAAAACGCTTATAGATTATAGCCTGCCCCAATTCCAGCACTAGTAGGGTATTATTATAGAGGGAAGTAACCCGCTATTTATAGCGGAGCTATAACAATATAACCCTATAGAGGAAGAACGCTAGTTTACTAAGCTATGCTAATAGCTAAATACGGACTAAGCAGCGTACTTTAAAACTGTTATTACCGCTATAGATACTAATTTATAAACGGCCCGCTTTTTCCTTTAGGGCCTTATAGGCACCGGTAAAATATTTCTTTATTACCGCCCCTATTACTACCACCGCTTATATAGTAAGATTATTCTTTATATAGCTTCTTCTAGTATTATAGCCCTCCTACTACCTAGCGGCTATACTGCCTACTCCCGTTTTTAGATACCTAATAATCTATATAAAGAGTCTACTTATAATATCTCTAAAAGATTAAATCCGGCTAAGCTTTTACACTATACCTCTCTACTTATTTAGGATAAGGTGCTAATATAGCACCGCTACTGCTTTAAAGCTATATACCATATGCTTACAGACGTCCGTTTCAACAACTCTACCTTTAGTAAGCTCCCTACTATTTTAGGCGGTAACTTTACTTAAATACTGCCTATTATCCCACGGGAAAACCGCGTAGCTATTATAGGTGCTTACCTATAGCGGTTATTCCTTTAGCCTACCTTCTATATCCTTACCCTATAGTTAAATATGCGTATCTACCAGGGCGAAATAAACCAGTAGTTTGCCGCTTAGGTGCGAAGCTTATCTTATAATACGTCCCTAGCTAGTAAGGTTAGTATTCTACCTAGTATAGCCTAGTTCCAGTTTTAGAAATCCTTCTACGGGTATATATACCCTTTATATCTACTTACGCGGGTATACTATAACCTAGATACCTTCCGCGATCACGCTATCCTAACTATTTATAACAATACTATAGCTAAGATTAACGAGGCTATCCTTACGCGGCTTTACGGCTCCCTAAGTACCTTTTACTCTTCGGACTTTATAGAGTAAAATAGAGAAAAAATTATATAGAATTGCCGCCGGTGGAGCTCCTGTAAATATTTAACCTTAATAGCCTACCTCTATTAAAGCTTTCCCTAAAGGTAGGCGCGCCTATAATCCTTTTACGGAACCTTTACCCTAAGGAAGGGCTCTATAATAGTACCCGTATAGTTATTACGCACTTAGGCCGGCGCTATATTAAAGCTTAGATGCTTAGCGGTAGCTTTTACAGATAGCTGCGGCTAATCTCTTATATTAAGCTTACCTCTATAGAGGGAGAACTGCCGTTTATTATTAGTAGAAGGTAGTTTTTAATCTAGCTATGCTTTTTTTTTGTTTGTATTATACTACGTACAATACTACGCATGCAGCCTCTAGGCTATAGCGCTATAGTCCTATATATATAAATCCTTTCTAGGCAGCTTAATATATACTAGTAACTATATCCTAGTAGTTTATAAACCTCTAAGCTAGAGGTTTAC
>Ga0307515_10011628_pt1 | contig 16684 bp, 10 predicted proteins | sample 17_EM_MG_FD_194513 | JGI IMG/M metagenome (GOLD analysis project Ga0307515, IMG submission 194513) | Populus trichocarpa ectomycorrhiza microbial communities from riparian zone in the Pacific Northwest, United States - 17_EM | ecosystem: Host-associated > Plants > Roots > Unclassified | place... | reverse complement strand
GTGTTGGCCACTTGCGGTTACTTCTCTTTCTCTTAAGAATGACTTGAATGTCCTTCCGTTGGAAAAAAAAAATCACAACAATAATTATCAATGAATACTTGAAAATGTTGAATTAGAGCTCTATGTAATTAAAAATTTGAATTTCAACTCTTAAGATTTAAAATTCTATTTCGATCCTCCAAAAAAAATTATAAATCTAATCTCAAAATATATTTTAATTGTATCCTCAACATAGCATCCCACTTATCTTAATTATATTTGAAATACAATTTATAATTTTATTATTTTATGTCGAAGAATTATCTTAACCTACTAATTTATTCAACTTAAAAAGTATTTTTATATGTATCCATATTTAATATGGACACAAGAATATTTAGGTAATCTTAACTTTAGCGGGCTTCATAATTTCATAAATGCTAGTTTTTTTTTTCAAGCAATCTATAACATCCAATATCCTTTAAGGTTTTACTATAGTATTTATGAGTAAGTCTTTTTAATTAAATATTTTGATGCTTTGAAAGAGTATAAAATCCAATATATTTGGACTCAGTTATATATTCAGCTCAAGTTAATGTGAATCTAGTGAATTTCTACATTCAATATACCTGGGTTCAGTCATGTGTTGAGCACAAGATATCGTTAGTCTGGCGAACTGTTAAACCCATTATATTTAGATTTAGTCATGTATTGTGCCCAAGCCAACATGAGTGTGGCAAGTTGCTAGACTCAACATGGTCGGGTTCAGTCATACGTTGAGTTCAAAGCATCGTGAGTTTGTCAAGCTGTCAAACTCAATATACTTGAATTTAGCCACAAGCTGAGCCCAAGACGTCGTGTGTATGGCAAGGTGCCAGACTCAATACACCTGGGTTCAACCACATGCTGAGTCTAAAGCGTTGTGGATCTAGCAAGATACCAAACCCAATATAATTGGGTTCAGCCACGAACAGAGCCCAGGGCATTATGTATATGGCAAGGTGCTAAACCAAATGTATTTGGGTTCAACAACGTGTTGAACCTAAGACATTGTGGGTGTGGCAAGGTGCCAGACCAATATACTTAGGTTTAGCCACAAGTTGATCCTAAGCCATTGTGTGTATGACAAGGTGTCATACCAAATATACTTGGGATCAGCCACATGTTGAGTCTAAATCGTCACGGGTCTGGCAAGGTGTCATACCTAGTATACTTGGGTTCAGCCATAAGCTGAGCCTAAAGCACTGTGGTTCTGGCAAGTTGTCATACATAATATATTTGGATTCAACCATGTGCTGAACCCAAGACACCGTGGGTCTGACAAAGTGCCATACTCAATATACTTAGGTTCAGTCATGTGCCTAACCCAATTAGTTAGAGTTCTATTTTAAAACTTTTAACACAAATTATCTATGTCAGGAATAATCATTTTTCTACATTTGTAGGTACATAAAAGGTCTCTCGTTGGTCTATATTTTCATCTCATTAATAATTTGTAAGAGATATTTGTCTCTCATTAATTATGTGTTAGAGAATTTTATAACTTATTAATGCCATCAGGACCAGATGACTCTCCAATCCTTCCACTCCATCAAAACAACAGGTTTAGGGATTATAAATACTACATGAATCATCTAAGTAAATGGTTCACTTTTTCTACTCTCCAAGCATCCATACCTTAATCCTTAGAGAATTTTCATTAAAAAACAAGAACAAACACTCTTCGTCATCCTTTCATTCCAATTCTAAATCGTCATCTGCTTCGATATTTCGCCGGTGTTCTCTCAAAAGTTGCTGGATTTGACGATAAGGATAGTTTCTGTCATCCTTTGGCCACGACTTAGAATTTAAAGTTTTTTCTTTCATTTATTACAATCCTCATTTAAAGTTATTGACTTTATCATAGAAGGGTCTCTAAATTCCACTGAAAGAGACTGTTCTGCAGGTATCAGAACTTCTACCGTCAATTACGTACTTTCTAAGTTATGAAGAAGGGAATATTAAGATGAACATTTGATTAATTAGTATCCAAATACTAAAGAATCTTGTTCCTCAGCGTATCAAATTTTAGGACATCATCAAGTATTATAAGAGAAACTATATCCATCTACACCATCACATTTGATGAGACATTAAACGTGACTCGATAATAATATAATTAGTTAATTTTTCTTAGTTTTAAAACCCAATATTAAATCTTTATATTTTTATATTTGTTTGTGACTTAATCCTTTTCTTGTTTTCATGTGTTTTCTAAAAATATCCTTCAATTTTAGTCAAATTTCTCATATCATGTATTAAAAATAAAATCAAAAGTAAATTTAAGAAAGACAATTTGGGTGTTTTAGAAAGAATTAATAATAGACTCTAGTCGGCTTAAAATTTTCAAAACAAAAGGGACTAATATACAAAATCATAAAAACACAGGAACTATGATTTAATAAGTTTTGAGGAACGTCTAAACAATGTTGAAGTTTCTTTATATGCATACCAATTTATTAATTCATTAATTTCATCACATACCCTTTTTCTATTTAGCTCAATGTTTCATTTACAATGTGATTAATGTTCTGTCTCGCTCAGAATGGTATGTGTATAAAATGATAAAGCTTTCTTGTACATGCTGTAATTTAAAAACATAGCACCAACATATTTTAATATCAAAATATCTTGTACCCATTAATTAAAACATTTCTACAAAAATTGTAAAAATTACATTTATACAATTTAAGTTCACATAAATAAAAAACTACATATGCAATTGGGTAGGAGTACAAGAATTTCTTCCAAAATAGTAATGGAAAATTAAGAGTTTCGCTCTCATGGGGATAAGACGCCACTCAATGACTTGATTGTAGATCGAGAAGTTAATTAAAAATTTGATTTTTTTTATAGCAATGTTATTTAAAAAAAGAAAAAGAAAAGATTTCTTCACCTGGGCAGCGCCCAATCTAAGCTTGCAGGAAGCTAAACTGAGAGCAAAGAAGTAGAAAGAATCTTGGTCGTTGTTAATAAGAGCCTCCTGTGTGTGCGAGTGTGGGGGGCCCTCTCTTGTAAAAAGTATAAACGATAAAACTACTTACTACCCACTCCCATCATTTTGTGTTCTTTCATTCCACCCTGGCAATCCTCGTCACTGCCCTGTCCTCTTCTTCCCTCCCACTGGCTACCTCCTCGACAGGTTTCCCACACGTGCTCCCTGTATTCACACGTGCAAACATCACCTCCATATACACAAAGATACTACTATTCCTATTCCTAACCTTTCTGTGGTGCAACGAATAAAAGTTGGAGAGAGAAGGTGAGGAAATATACAAGGAAAGAAAGAGAAAGACAAAGGAGAGAGTGTTGTTGTTGTTGTGGTGGTGTTATTAAAGCATAGCATAATAATTAATAATTAACAATTTTTATTTCTTGATCTTATATTTGTTGTTGTTGTTGTTGTAGTAGTAGTAATATTTTTGGGTAGTTTTGCACTCTCTTTCTCTAAGTTTTATATGTGAAATCTGACCTTCAAAGATCACTACTTTCTACTTCTATGAGCTATAATTTTTCTCTTTTGGCCTTTCTATCCTTCTTCAAGAATCAAATCTTTCTTTTCTTGCACCGATGAGGATTAGAAACAGAAAGGTTCCTTTGCCTCTTTCATCCCTTTCCCCTATACCTCTCTCAGATCCCCAGTTTAGCCGGTCTCCGGTGGTGCAACTTCAATTACACAACAGCCCACATCAAAGTCTCCTTCAAGAACCTCAGAAGGATGAATACTTTGATCTTCACCTGCCTTCTGATCGCCTAAATCAACCGATCGGAGGTGGAAGCAAAGGTCATGATGATTGCTCCCATGGTGATGGGCCACAAGAAGAGAAGAAGGTAAGCAGTACTGACTGTTAATTTGGTTAGTTAAGAGAAACAAAAAATCACCACAACCCTTTTATCTAAGTTTAATGGGGTGATTATACATGAGGGTGCACTTGGGTTCAATGTCACTTAAAGAGTCAATTTTGTTGGATCTACTTTTTTGTATGGCCAATTTGCACCCAACAAGGTTACATTATGATTTAGTACATCAATATTTCTTGAGATTTTATTGTAGGTTTTGTTGGAAGAGGGAGATGGGATTAAAGGAGGAGAACTAAGAGAGAAGAGTAATGATACCAGGTAAGAAAGTGGTGAAAAAAAAGTTAAATCCATGTTCTTCTATTCTTTCATGAAATCTTGTAGTGAAAAAGGTGAAAAGAGGGAGACCTATGGATTAATTTTTTGGCTACGGAAAAGAAAATAAAATACTGTAAGTGGAAACACTGTTTGCAAGTGTTTTTATATGAACTTGAACTTTGGCTAGCCACCATACCTTCTCCCATCTAATCTAGTCCATTTACCCTCTCCATTTTGGCTAACTAATACGCCCATGAGGTGCACGCTAGTATGGGTCCACGCTGCTGGTCCCCAAAATAGATACACATCTTCCTCTATTTAATTTGCACTCATTTTATTTACTGGTTTCTCCTTGTTTTTCTTATCGCTGTAAATTATGTGGATTTGGGTTTCTGGGTTTGGTTTATTTTTAGGAGGGGAAGTTTCTTGAGTGAAGGAGTACACGTTACAGTTCTTCAACAATCTAGTTCTTCCCATCAAGGTAAAGATTATATGTGTTCGAAAACCATTTCAAAAGTAGACAGAAAATTATTGTCAGTCTTTATGTTGTTGTATTTGGTTGCACTATAGGAGTTGGGAGATGGGGTGAGGGAGAGAAGGCATTTCCATTAAAGAAGAGAAGAGGGAGCTTTGAAAGGAGATGGAATGAAGAAACGATAGTGGATAGAAACAAGAAAATGAAAACCAAAATGAAGACAAAGATGAACAAGAAATGTGTGCAACAGAATGGTGATAATGAAGAAGATGAGAAGGAAACAAAAGAAGGTGCTGGTTCCAATATAAAAGCAAAGCCTAGGGGTGGTGCACTGTTGGAGGGATCACGGTGCAGTCGTGTTAATGGTAGAGGATGGAGGTGTTGTCAGCAAACCCTTGTGGGATACTCTCTTTGCGAACATCATTTGGGTAAAGGAAGGCTAAGAAGTATGAATAGTGTTCGAAGCCGATCCATTGCCACTACTGTACCAAAGAAGGACGAGTCTGAGGAAGTATCGAGCCATTCATTACCGTCGCAGAAGAAAGAAGAGACTAAAGGGGCTTCTTTAGATGATAAAGTTAGTGTTGCGTATGATGAAGATGATAAGGAGAAGCCATTGGTGATCTCAAAGAGGAAGATGAAGCTTGGTGTGGTGAAAGCTCGATCAATGAGCAGCTTGTTGGGCCAAGCAAACAATGCAGTTGGAGTGGCTGAGAATAACGACTAGGGAAACTCTCTAGATGGTGTTGGGTGATCTGCCTAGCTAGTGCAAGCATAACAATTGTTCTTTTCTGTTTGAGAGTCTTAATGAAGAACGAAAGGAAGCTGGATAGATCCTTGATCAAGTGTTATCTTTCTCTTGAACTACTTTATAATTAATCTTTTCTTTTCTTTCTGTTTCTGAACTAATCTTAATGTTTTGCTTAATGCTTTTGTATTATGACTGGTGGGTTTGATATATGTTACTTAAGTGAATCATATGGATTTTACTTTCAGTTTAATTCATATTTTTCTGGAAAAAATGTGTATTTTACTTGTATACATTTACGGGGAGTTTTGTAGTGCAGTCAAAACGCTGTTCTTACGATATTTGAAATTTGTTTTTTTAAATGTTTATAAATTGTTTTGATGTATTAATGTTAAAAATAAATTTTTAAAAATAAAAATATATATTATTTTTATACCTTAAAAAAACAATTTAAAACATAATCAGGTTGAGGCTTTCTTCATTAAATGGTGAAATTGCACTATTAAAAATAAAGAAGTTTCATTGGATTGATTTTGATTTTATTTGTTGTAAAGATGACATTTTGACAAGTTTGTTTGAAGATTTATTGAAAATCAACTGTTGACTACAAATATTTATAAATTTGCTTTCAGAAAACCCAGGTAGCGGGAAAAAAAAAACACCTGATTTAATTAAAATATTTTTTTATAATATAAAAGGAAGAAGAATAATAATTTGATAGTTTGATATTGGTGTCCTCAGCTAGCTTGAGCATATGGGAAGACTTGGATTGATGAAATCCTCACCTTGCTAGACGTACGTAAATTGAGGATTTTATTCAGACACTAGAATTTACATATCCTGACGTGGTCTTTCATGAACCTAGTTCTTCGTGACGATTTTTACTCGTGACAATCTTATTCTTTATTGTAATAATTTCTTTTTCGTAATTAACTATGAGATGCATGTAGTCAATGCAAGCAGACACTTTATCTATTGTATCTGCAGATCAGCCAAACCCATACATACAGACATTTTCAAGCTAGCTAGGATCAATTTTAGCTGCAAGGAGCCATTCTCCGACACTACTGATCTCTAGGGTGGAGAGTAGTCTTCGAATCTTGCTTGAGCCATTGAGAACATGGATAAGATGGTTCTTCGTATCTAGCTGGAGATTGGGTGGGTAAGGACTCGTACGTATAATAGGGCCTTGTACTGCGCGCCCTTGTGTTCTTTTATTTCCCAAATTAATCGTCTCTATACCAAAATTAATCACAGATTAACCTCTGAAAGGGGTTTCCATAAATATAAATGGTATAACATAACTTATTAAGATATAACTTTACTTCTTAAAAATTATCATAAAAATTATCAGTTCGAGTTTCATAAATTTCAAGACCATTAGAGACTTATATAATCGTACGTTAACTTTAGAGCTCATAAAATTAATTGAGATAAACGCAAGCTAACCCGGACACCCACGTTGTTAATAATAATAAAAACACACATCCAGAAATATATGGTACATTTAAATTCATCATCTTGAATAATTTTTTTCTTTCCATTTCAATTCTTGAACCACAAGATGTTTAGATTTACATGCCTTTTGCTATATTTCATCCATTTCAATTCTTGAACCACAAGATGTTTAGATTTACATGCCTTTTGCTATATTTCATCTGGTTAGCTATTAAATTTTATATATAAGTCATCAAATTGTGGAGGGTTAGGTTTTTTATTATATTATCAATGTGCTTATCTTAACAATGATGAATATTGTTTTTTAAAAAAACATTTTTTTTGACTAATTTTTTAAGGTTTTTGATATTTTATGAGGATGAGGAAACATGCTCAACTAAATGATTAAATTATAATGAAAAGAGTATGGATCCAAGCATTTTATAGTTTAAGGGTTGAAAATAGAAATATAAATTATTTATAGAATTTTGTCAATCAAAACTGATATTAAGAGGTATCTGTGCATATTAGACTAGTGATCTTGGTTAGCGTAACAAAAATTATGTGAGCATGATGACAAATTCCAAAATCTCCCTATTAATTTGAAGAGTAAATTATAACTTGGTTCTGATATTAATTTTTACAAAACTAAACAATTAATCCACAGCTTCAGCAATTTTATGTTTAACCCCTGTATTCTTTAATGTATTTATAATTTAATTTTTTTTCTCAATTTCATGTTATTTTCCAATTTATGTTTTTCTATAAAAAAAAATAGAATAAATAAAAGAGACGTAAGTGGTTTCAAATAGTTTGACTAGAGAAAACGTATTTCCAAAAGAAAAAAAAAAACTGAGAACAGTCAACGCAGATCAAGAGAGTATTTAACTATTTCTTATACCATAAAGAATAATTAATCAATTTTGACACTAATCTGTAATTAACTCCAATTTGCATGTATGTGTCATCGGGCGGCCTATTGTCGTAGCTAAATTCGGGCTTGCTAACTTTCCTTTTCTTAAGGGTTTGTTTGGCTAACGGGCTCCCAATGACAGCTAGAAGCGATGGGCAAGGAAGGAAAGCAGCCGCACATTAAGTGCAGATCCAAACACAGAGGTCAACGTTGCGCTTGGAATATGTCCAAAGGAAACGCATCATTTTATTACCAAAAAAAACAATTTAATTATATGAGCACGAAAGTGGCGGATGACATAAAACGACATCTCCTAAAGTCTCATTAATTAACAATGTAAGCTTTTAAGGTGTATGAATTGAGTGATTCTTTGGTAGTTTTATAATGTTTAATTAATATAAAATTTTTCCTAAATTCTCATTTATTTATTCAATTTTGCCTGCATTATCCTAGTTGTTTCTGATTTTGAATAAGCACGAGAGGATAGAGACTCAAATCCAAATTCCCATGGACCCGCTGGCCACAACCCATTAATTCATATTTCCACCCTGGCGTTGTGCCTCGCAGTGCCCCAGAGTCCCAGCTCACGGTAGCCGGTGGCCCTCAAGCTCGGTGCCAATCTCAGCCACACGTGCTGGGCCTTCAATTCCCCTACCTAAGCTGCACGTTATTCTATAAGCATATAAATTGTTTGCTAGTGTGGTGCAACAAATAAAAGTTGGAGAGAGAGAGAGATGGAAAGAGAGATTTAGACATCTTTATCCATTGAAGGTGAAAATTCTTCGAGGGGTTTCGGAAACTCTTTCACCTGTTTGTATATCCTTCACTGTCAATCGACTCGAGTATGGCCCAGAAAGATGCTAGGAATAGAGCATCTTTTCCATGAAAATGAAGCTAAGTTTTTGTTTTTTTTTTCCGTCTACATTATTTAAGAGCAAGTCCAAGCCTGTGGACCTTTAAGCTCCACTATTTGACAATAAGGTCTTTGAATTTGTGCCACTTTTTTTTTCCCCTCCCCCTCTTCTCTCAAGCTTTATTGTGTCCTCATGGTTATCAAGCTCGTCGTCGTCCTTTTCCTTTTCAATGCAGAGGAGCATATGCATGTTCTTTTGATAAGTTTTCTACAAACCGAAATGATCCCTTCTGAAGAATTTTACATTATGGCGAGCTGGAAAAAACTAGGAAATTCGTCTATACATGAAACCACTGCAAACTTATGGATGGAGTGGATCGATTGGAAAATAAGTCCAACATGCAAACTCTGACATCCAAAGTTTTTGAAATCCCATATAAAATATAATGATCCATTCCTTTCTTCAGTTTATGTTTTTGTGCCTTTCATCACTCTAGTACTTGTTAGAAGAAGCCCCACGTACAGAGTACTTGCCCGAATGGAAGCATCGCAAATCGCAGTGCTGAATATGCCAAAATGGGGTTGGTAATCGGTAGTACTCACGGGCACCTCACCTGCAGTCTCAGTTTGAATCATAAAAGCTAGGCAAATTCAGAATATATGCATGTGCGGGCTGGGACTTGTTCACGATTTTAGAATTTGTTAGGCTAGAAATCGATCCCTCCTCAGTGGAAATAACTTCTTAAACCAAAGAGTGACCACAATAGTTTCATGGGGATGGCTAGTAAAAACGTGTGTTTTTACTATTGAATTGTGTTGAAGAATCCAACTTATTACCAGAAAGACGTAATGATTCCTGGTTTCTCTCACTAACCTCGAACTCATGACTAATTAGTATATATGTTTTGGAACTCAATCCCCACAAGCTAGAAAGGAGGGCATGACTTCTAGACTCTAGTCCTTCTGGGCTTTATTGTGTTCTTTACTTCTTTTACAGTTGCCTGTTCAGTATTGAATTCCAGCTGGCCTATAAAAAAAGGATTGATTCCAAACAGCTAGTTAATACAATACGTGTGTGTGTGTGTGTGTGTGTGTGTGTAAGAGCGGATAGAGCTGTAGATGTGCACTCAAGATTTTTTTCAGGACTTTCGATGAGTTTCAAAGGCCAAACTTAGATGATGTTGTTAATTAACTGAGGGAATCCTAACGCCTTAGGGGCGGCGGCGGGTGCATTCAAGACCTTCCTCGTGCCAAGTGCAAGTGCAGCCTTGAATATTATGCAGACAACACAAGTACACATCACCTAGTATGTCACCTCGCAAAGACTTAAGTGTACAAAGTGTTTGTATATATATATATATATCCAATATCCTAACTCTGCATTTTTCTTATTTTATTTAACCAGTGCTTAGTATTCACGATGCATATTTTGAGTATAGTATTACGGAACATGTTATTTTAATGTTGTCAGCAGGCAAACCCTTTGTTGACGAAATAATGTCCAGTACTGCTCTTCAGTAAGAAGTCATGTAATAGGCTCAGGGAATTTTCCAAAGTTGTGTTTACGAAATGCGAGTCCCACGACGATTTTTCTAATTTTTTTTTTTTGTCTAAAGAGATGTGTAATGGATTTTGGGATACAAAATGAAGACAATAGAAGAATACATATGGCTGATGAGACAGCTTTAAGCATAAAGGTCCACTTGGGGCTAAAGTTGAATCAATCATCAAATGATTATGATTTTAATCATGATTAACGGACCATGTCAATTTCAGTTGTGTTTCTACGTTCTGTGATGTCCAGGCTGGCTCCATGCTCACCTCAATTCTCAAGCACCCCCAGTTTGTAAAGTTTTGTATCTTCTGCTAGCTGGTAGCTTAATTAACAGCATATACACCCAGTTAATGCAAATAACTAGTAAATTAAGATGGTTTTCTCTGTATAAAAAAAGAAACATGCAAGCTTTAGAAACTCATTAACTCCTGTCCTTGCCTTTCGGCTGATACATGTAGAAGCATGCGTCTGTCTAATTATATCATGAGTTTATTGATATCAGGCTAATATTATCTGACTACATGACATTGATTTTAGATGTCTTAGTGGGTAAAGATGCCCACAATCGCTAGCTAGCTAGCTAGCTGTTGGGACCCCTGGCTTTACAATTGGTGACACCACCCCACTGGGCTGGCCGGTTCACCCCACGCCAAGTAATTAAGACAAAGTTTTCTTGGTAACTCAATATTGATCAAGAAACAACTAATTTAGATTAAATAGTGTCACACACACACACACAGAGATATATATATGCAAGAGAGTGGCTGTGTACCGACACCTTGTTTTAGAGCAATGTTTGTCTTCATTTGATTGCATACGCGCTGGTCTGCCTTATCTTAAGAACTGAAAGTTAATTATAATTAATTATTTATGCAGATCTTACTACGTAATTTTACAATCTTAACCTTTATCCGGCTTAAGTTGCATCTACCTAGCCAGCTGGCTGAGAGGATGAGTCCATCAACTTGTGGAAATGGCTTTCTCTATCTTGGAGGTCTCCATCGATCAAAATCTGTCACATTTTAATGCTCGAGGCACACAAAACTTTGGAAAATTTAGTTAATATCGATACTCGAACCGGTTATATATATATATATATATATAGAAAAGAATAAAAGTGAAGGAGAAATTATTGTAGCTCTCTAGATTAAAAAAAAAAAAAAACCCTTTCAATTAGGTTTCAGGGGCAATGTTTTTTTTTTTCAAGACAATTGTTTTTTTACAAATTATTTGGTGTTAGATTAGTCATTTTTTAAAAAGTAAAATTATTAACTTAATCCTAAAATAAAAAAAAATTAATGCCTATTACTCGTGGAACTTTTGATCTTTTTACTATTTTTAAAATAATATAATTATTTTGATGTTTTTAAAGATAAAATCAACTTAATTCTTTATTGAGGGTTTTTTTTATTATCTTATATTTTTTTAATTATAAATTCAAATGTTGTTTGAGTTTTTTTTATATAATTGACCTATATTAAATATAATTTACAAAAAAACAAAAAACCTGATTGCATGCAGCAATATTAGCAACTATATATAATTTACCTGGCGATATCATCTGAAATTTTGAATTTCAACTATAAACACTTCAAATGCGTTCTGGTATATATATATAACTCACCTTTTGAATTGTAACTAGAAAAGAAAAAAGAAAAACTCACCTTTGGAATTAAAAAGGTTTTCTCTTCCTCTCCTCTCCTCTCATTCAAATGAAATGATGCTTAATTACACACACAAACACTAAATCGTGATTAATTGCTTGAATATTGTACATATAGCAAAAGTATATCCACACAACATCCATGAAATTTCAAGCAGTGTTAAAATATCAAGAAAACTAGCTAAGAAATCTATCTTTTTTTCTTTTTTCTTATTGGAAATAAGGAGGGCACAGCCGCACAGGCCCCCCAGGACACACATTATTGGGGATGAAACCCCGAGGCCTACAAATATCATCCGATATAAAAAACACTAGCTTAGACGTGTGATAGGGATGGATTAGTGCGTGGTGTATATCATTTGTGCTACGGTGGTGCTCTTTCCGACTGCTACTGTTGATAGGCTGGACTCCAGGGCTATCATTTGCTGTGAAGATTTTATAATATTCCGCTGAATATAATTCACAAAAATAAACCATGCTGGACATTTAATTTCAACCATCAATTTAGAAAGTGTTGCATGCACACATTCTATGCCATGCAGCCCCACCGCCCCCACACCACCCAGCTTCTGGTCTCTAGACCATAGAGACACCAATATATATCCACAAACGCGTCCACAGCAACTCAGTGTAAAGCACTCTCCGGTCTTGGGCAACCGTGCCTCCATTTTCATTCGTTTCCACTATTAAGAGAGATATTTCAACAAGGGCTCAAGTCTATAATTGTCAAGACCATCGCTTTAATTACAATTGTAGTCAAGACTACAATGCCTCTGTTGACCTGTGTAGCAAAACTGGATACGTGGAGGCGCCTGTCTGGCCGGCCTTCGTAGACAATTAGGAAATTTTACATGTTTCACCAATCATTATTCGAGCTAGAGGTTGTCCTTAGATTCTTAGCCCCCGCTTGAATTATATTTTTCTAACTTAAAAAAAAATTGTAAAGACATTAGGAAGTTAAAAATTCAATATGAAGTAATTTTAAAATGTTGAGATTGCAATATATATGAGACAATATATATATATAAGATGATGATAAAACAAAAAATATATATAAGTGGATTAAAATAATATCTTCAAAAATCAAATACAAACAAATTTTTTTAAAAAAAACTTCTATTCAAAAAAGGCCTTCAAAACTCGTGATCTAAGTTATGAGATCATAATAAACTCATAAAAAAGAAATTAAAGATAATCATAAAAACAATCTTTAAAAAGAACAATAAGAAAAACTAATATACAATGATAAGATCATAAAAGAAAATGAGAGAAAATAAAAAAAAATGCGAATGACATTAACCTTTCAAAATTATGACTTAAATCATTAGATCAGAAGCACTACAAATAAAAAACAAATATGAAGCTCTATCCCCATAATCAAATATTAAAGGATGAAACCCGAAAAAAAAGATAATTTATACCAAAGGATCTAAAAAATTGTAATTAAAAGAATGAAGGTGAAAATCAAAATAAAAAATAAATTGGAGGACAAACCAGAATTTTCAATTAGAGGGTTTGAAAAACTAATATAGAATGATAAGTAATTTTTTATTTTTAAAATAAAAAATAACTTTAACAAAAGAAAAAACAAATCAAAAGAATAAGGGTCAAATTGAAAAAAATAAAACAACATAAACTTTGATTGAAAGATGAAATTGGAAACCAATAAAACTTAAACAAAAGGCCATGGAAAAAAATTGAAAATCAAAAGAATAAGAAACAAAATAAAAAAATAACATATGAGAAATTATAATTGAAAGACTAAATTGAAAACAAACAAAAATTTTATAAAAGGGATAAGAACAAAAATTAAAAAAAAATCAAACGAATGAGAATTGAAATTGAAATACCAAAAATAGAGAGGACAATTGTGCACTTTTCCTAATAGGAGAGAAAAAAGAAGGAAAAAAAAAAGATATAGCCACCTGTGACAAACCTTCCATTATTCATCGTCACGCGTCATACTAGAAAGAAGAGGACGTGGTGGAGCTTCCAAGGACACAACAGAAGGTCAAGTTTGGCCACTAGGTGATATCTCATATGCCGTCCAAAGGGCTCGAACGTCACCTACACGCTGGCGCGTAATGAGCACGCACCAACAGCTTTTCATAATAAAAAAATAAAAATTCAATGTAAAAATACCAAAACACCACTCATTATTCTAGAAATCACAAATAAACCTATGTGAAATGACAAAAACACCCCTAAATGTATACCATTTTTTTGTCTTTTCTAAGAGCTAATTTATATTTTAACTGTAGCCTAAGAAGGCAAAAACCAAAAAAAAATCCTTGGTTAACATCTCTATTTATTTTTTTTTACCTTAGGAGTAAAGAAGTATTTTTATTGTTTTAAAGTTTATGAAAGTTAAAAATAATCTTTGGTCAACAGTTCTAAATTTTGTTGACTTCGAAAGTAAAAATATAATTGTACAATACAGAAAATTTGAAAAATACTAACATACCTCCCGAATAATCTTTTAATGACCAACAAACTTTAAAAAAAAAAACCAAATTATCCACAGCATAAAGGCTCTTATTTTTTCCACCCAAGAAAAAAAAATGATAATTTCTTTGTAGCAATTCATAATAAATTGTGTCTAAAGCGATAGTTAAACACCCACGCCCTATAAGATTTCTATTAATTTTCATTAAATTCTCCATCTATATGGAACCACAATATCATAAAGCTATGAAATAAATTTAAATAGATCAAATTGTTTTTTTCTCTATGGCGTTTGTGGAGCAAGAACAAAATTACATAAAGCAAGTATGGATTATTTATTTTATCACAACATGAGTATTCTAATTAAATTAGATATTCAAGGAAAAAAAAAAACTAAAGAGCATAATAACACATATACATATATACATACATAAAGAACACTAAGTATATATTTAAAGAAACATGATTAAGAAATTAAAATTCAATACTAACATGCATATATATTGATGTATTTGATTAAACAAACCAAGAATGAATACTTTTTTATTGAAGCACTTTAGAATTGGTCAAGCTATGTTATTGTCAGAAATGAATCTTTTGTTTTTATGATTTTATTGCTTCTTTATTTAGAGGCAAATAATGTTTGCAATATGTCTCTAAAGATTCTAATAACACTATATTATTTAGACCCCGTTTGTTTCATGAAAAATGATTTCATGAAAATCACTTTCCAAACTTTCCTGTATTTGTTTGTCACTAGAAAAGTTGTTTAACGGAAAATACTTTCCAGTCAAAGAAAAATTTGGTTTGGTTTTCAGGAAAGTGTTTTCCTTTTATTTTGGGCGGAAAACATTTTTCAGAAGTTGTGAAAAATTTAGAAATATCATGTTATTTGCTGATTATATCAAATTTAGTCCTCAAACTTTTGATTGCTATATATTTTGTTTTGAATTTTTTTTATTTTATCTCTTAGAATTTAATTTAATTTGATTTTTATATCAACTTTGGTCCTTATTTTTATGATTGTTATTTGTTTTTCTCTTATCATTTTTTTAATTGAAAATTTTAATCTATCAGATTTGATCATCATTCTTTTGATTGATATTTATTTTATTTGAAATAATTTATGAAATTGTATTTTTTTTAATTTCATCATCTTTCAACTTTTTTACCTATTAGATTTGATCTCTATTATTTTTATTTTTATTTATTTTATTTGAGATAATTTATAAAATTAGATTTTTTTAAAATTTTATTCTCATTGAACTTTTAAATTTGTAAGATTTGTTCCTTATTATTTTTTTTTATTAATTGGAACTTTTGATTCAATCCTTTTTCTATTAATTGGAATTTTTTTATTTATATTGATTTTTCTAATTGTATTTTATTTTCAATTTCATCCCTAGTTGTTTGATTTTGTTTGTTTTTTTTTTTTTAAATTTGGTCCTAAATCTTTTACTTGCTTTTTTTTTCAATTATTTTCTGGATTTATTTGTTTTTTTTCAATTCCATCCTTGAGCATTTTTTTTTATTGAATTTTTATGTCAAGTTTGGTGCCAATTCTTTAATTGTTATGTTTTTTTTAATTATTTTCTTAATTGATTTGTTTTTTTCAATTCCATCCTTAAACATTTAATTTCATTTAAATTTTCCCTTCACATTTAATATCAGTTGGTTTTTATGTTGAATTTAGTCCTAATTCTTTTAATTGCTATTTATTTTTTAAAGGATTTTTTGTTTTTCAAATATTTTTGTCGCTGGTATTTGTTTTGCTTTACTATTTATGTGGTCATCCCAATTTCATGCCCTAGGTCATGTATTTGATTTGTTCACCCGGGTTGGTTGTCAGGTTCGCTCGAGGCTTTTTTTTTATTTTTTTATATGTTTCCATCATATTGGCATATGTTCATTCCTTACATTTTTATGATGTGTTTAGCCTTTTGTAATATTTTTTATGGTGTGAGTTTATTCAATCATTTTTGTTTGTATTTATCATTTAAAATATGAGTTTCTTAGGATAGATTTATCTTTTATTTATTTAAATAAAAACGTTTACTAAAAATATTCAGGTAAATATCCCATCTTTACAGTTTCTTTATTGGTTATTGTTAACAATTTTTTTTTTATTTACATAAATGGTTATTGATTTATTTAGTTAGATGATTGCATAGGCTTTTCAAATGACAATTTTAATTTTTCATGTAAAAATACATATTGGAGCAGTCTACATACCTAGATTTTTTTAAAAAAAATAATATTATAACCTGCATGTCAAATTCATGATTTTAATATTTTTTTTAGTTTTTTCATTTTTTTCTTTACACTTTTTTGCAAAAATTATTTTTTTTTTACTCTTTACACTTGGCCTATTTATACTATTCTTTTTGTTCATTTTTTTATTCTTTTTAATTTGTTTTTTAATGTTTTTTCTTTACACTTTTTATTTTTGAAAATTTATTCT
>Ga0307515_10011627_pt1 | contig 16684 bp, 13 predicted proteins | sample 17_EM_MG_FD_194513 | JGI IMG/M metagenome (GOLD analysis project Ga0307515, IMG submission 194513) | Populus trichocarpa ectomycorrhiza microbial communities from riparian zone in the Pacific Northwest, United States - 17_EM | ecosystem: Host-associated > Plants > Roots > Unclassified | place... | reverse complement strand
TAGTCCCGGTTTCGAGCCCCGGTGCCAAGATGCAGTTATATAAGGGCCTCGTACCTGCCCAATTCATTGGAGACCTTTCGGACAAGGGAAATGTGCCTGCAGACTATGATAGTATAGGCGTTCGACGAAGCAACCGTTTAAGTGGCGTACAGCCACCTGTTTAGTCTCTCACGCATCACTGTATGTTGAACTTTTTCGGGAGCGGTATACTGCGGTTGCTGCGGTTGCCGCAGTACTTACCGCACCGCACCGCGACATTCCTTACCCGTATTCCGTCATTACCTCCAACGAAACTGTCTCAGTATTTTGACAATGACTTAAGTACCTCATCGCCCAATAAATTTGGACCTACTCCCGAGTGAGGCCTTCCTGTTCATGCCCTGGTAGTATCGGTTGGAGGGAGAGGCCGGGTAGAGGGCGACGCGAAGCAGTAATTCTCTCAGATATAGAGGTGAATGCCGACAGAAGTCGCTACTGGTGCACACGTACATATCGACCACAAAACCCTGCTGCGGGCCACCCGTCAGACGGCTGGTTGGGCGCACGACGGGTGAATTACAGTACTGTTGGGTCTCCTGTGGAGCTGGCGTGGCGCTTGCGCACGGTTTATTTAAATGAAATGTGCCGAATCTCAACTTCTTCGATCACAGTGACCATTACCCGCGACCACTCGTGACCACCGATAACGACCAGTAACGCCCAGTGATGACTATTACTCCGATTGACATATTCCGAAATCATTCCAATAAACATTTTCGAATGCCGCTTCACCGACAAGAGCTACCCTTGTCTTGCATGAAGGACGCTTGTCAGCTTACGTTGTGTATACGCTTTCAATTACCATGAAACTTTTTTGGCACCTCCTTGTATTTACAGACTCGTCTGAACAGGTTTGGAGCTGTAAGACGGGAATTACACCCTAGCCCCCAGATTGTTTCAGGCCCTTACAGCTCCAAACCTGTTCAGGTGAGCTGTAAATACAAGGAGGCGCTAAAACGATTCATGGTAATAAAAACATATACAGAACAAAAGCTGACAAGCGAGTTGACCTTCGTGCGAGATAGGGGTAGCTAGTCCTTGTTGCTGAAACAGCATTCGAAAATCTGGCGAAAAGAAAGTTTACCCATGGAATGATTTTGAATAGTCGTTACTGAGCGTTACTGGTCGTTATCGGTGTTCGCGGGTGGTCGCGGGTGGTCGCTGTGATAGGAGAAGACCGATCATTAAGACCCAACAGTATTGTAATTCATAGATTTCCGTGAGAGCAATAATCGGAGCTTTGTTGAGGCCTACTAAAAACACGTAAAGATACAACGTCTAGGATCGAGAATTGATATACCCGAAGCGTTGCATGTGATTACCCGACCATCAGCGCACAGATCACACAATCGCCAACACACCCCCTCGCTATGACAAACAACGGGCAATCAGAAACAATCTGGCGCAGACACTCAATTGCCAACGAAACTAATACGACCAATGTCCGACACCCCCTCGCTATTAACCAAGCAAGGAAAAATAAAAACGACAAAGGCCAATCCAATCTAACGTACTCCCTTGATTGCAGCGCGACAGGCTACACCTGCCAAGCTCGAGGTCGGACCAGTACCGCGGAAATCGAACCTCGCGGAGAGTGCCAATGATGAGTATTCCCGTGCACACCTATCCGAGGCGCGACTTCCGACTGCGACTCCCTTGTCGCATAACATATCCGTTACGGGGCGATTCCGTGCTCCCCTCGACGAGAAGACTTCGACGATCCTTCACCATTCCGTACCCCTCTCCAAACATCCTGGCTTTCCCAACCGTCTACCCGCCGCTCTCCAGCTACCTGCCGTATTCCGTCTGCAGTCACACTGGTCCATTCTCGATCGATCAGCTGAGCACGAGGGCTGAGCGTGTGAGACGTGTTTGGGGATATGAGTGCGTGCTCCGTGCTCCGTGCTGTTCAACAAATTCTCGTGGGACGAGTCCCAATGTCCAGCTTGACAAATGCAGCCATACACTCCCTTCCCTAAACAGTTGACACATTGCACAGTCAAAAAAGCTGCGCACGATAGCAAACCACACTACCTACGTCATCCCGTACTACAGTAATCAACTTTACGTCGCCTTGCGATGAACGTAACAGCCTGTTATATTTGGTACAGTGAGCATTTAATTCCTCCTCACCCACAGCTTCGCAGGCCTCACAATGCCCTCCTTAGCTCTCTCCCATCGCCTCCGTCAGGAGAGAAGCAACAGTGTACTTTGCTGTTGGGTGTCGTCCGATCGACTCTCTATCCAAAACCCTGTTACACGGCGTGCGTGGGCGAGTGTCGATGCTATCGTTATCCTCGCTACCATCATCACTAGCGAGCCCTGGTGTACCATTACCGTCGCTTGATCCCTTGGAGAGCGCAATTGAGTGGGGCAACGCTATTTAGCTCTGAGACTTAGTATCTTCAACCTAAGGTGGTCCATCCGCGGCTGGGGGTCGAGTCGAGAGGTGCACGTCGTCAACGAGGTAAGTCATCTGAGGCCAGAAGGCAATGGAGAATCGAAGTCGAGGAAGAGAACTGATGGATGTGACGGAATAGGTGAGGTGGTTAGGGTGGTTCTGATTGGGGAAGCGGCGGTAGTGCCTAGTGCGTTCGGTATCAAGGTACGGTGAGTGATTCCGTTGATTGAAACGGAGGTGGGTAAGGAGGTCATTGTCACAATGACTTGGCGCTCGGATGCTGCGGTACCTTATGCTAATAGTGTACGAAAGGACCTTCCGGATAACGAAGTGGACCTGTTCTTCTCCGCGTCATGTGTAACACTAAGAGCGTGAGAGAGGGCTGAGAAGGTTACGATAGCGTCTTTAAGCTCGACAGAGGCCAATGTTTGAAGATGGTCGTGAGCGCATCAGGGCTTGGCCTCGAAGACTTTACAGCGGTTTCTGGAGTGTGTCCCGGTTTCGGGCCCCGGTGCCAGGATACAGGACGGGACAGTCATATACGCTCCTCATAATTTGTCTTGTGTTTGTGGCGAGCCCCAACAAAAAAACGCGGAAATTTCTGACAGCCCGAAGTTGGATGAGCACTTCCATAGCAGGGTTGCTCTCATCGACGATGGGAAGAGCAACGTTTATTACAGTGCCAGAGACCAGGAGGTCGATTGCAGTGCTAGGCCAATGTTGTGGTCGTGTTCAAGCTCGCTTCAACCTTGGATTCTTCCTCTACCGGAACATAATGGACGAACTCAGTCGAGCCGCCCTATTGTGAGGCGTAGATGCAGATGATGTAAGTGGTACCAGACCGTCATCAGCCTTTTGCTCATTCCTCTCACAGCATCAACCGGTGTCCGTTCAGAGGACCACCGTTACTCAGGCTCAGTGGCTTTGGATACTTGATGACACGCTCTCTGTCCTTTCTTACCCGTATGGCCAGTCCGACTTGGCCCCAAGTCCGGATATCAACCTTCAGGTTCAGCAATTTAAACATGTCTCAGGGACGGCCCCTCTATACCATCCGCCTTTCGTTTGTAGACAGTGGCTTCATACCTGTGGAGTAGGATTGTTGCCTGCTCTATGTCCTGAACAGGGAATTTAAAGAGGGATTACTTTGGTGAGCCATCTTCCCGTCATTTGTCTCACTGTTTCGCTATACGAAGCACTCTCACGGCTGCATACGTCTTGCGTGTTCTCCCAACGACCTTCACCTCCGCAAACTTCGGCACTGCCTCGAGATCGGTGCTCTCTGATCATCGCCCATCCTCAGACTGGACAAGGCTATTGAATCACGTATATTCTGCAACAACGGAAGGCTCGTTGCCGCTCTTCAGGTCGCCCCCAAGGACGTTGCAAAGGGGGACAGTGAACGACGCGAGGCCTTTCGCAGGGCTGTTGTGTCTGGCGCAATGGAGGCCAAGGAGAGTCTCGGAACAACTGGTACGACGGAGACGCGGATCGAACTTGTGGTCGAGTGCCCAGAAGACGCGCGTGATGCCGGTGCGTAACAGGTCCACCGATCATCGAGTAGACAAAGTGATCACAGCTACATGCTATGCATATACTGGTGTGATACGGCTCTAACTAGTCAACTCGCCGTGTATGAGTTCACCCTCAAGACGAAACCATGCGACCTGACACCTTCAATTATGTCTGTGCTTATCAAGGACAATACCAGCTGTAAACGGAACTGGATGACTGGGCTGTATATGCAAAAGTATGGAACTGGGCGAGGAGGGTATGTTTCATCACCCTTCTGTCGATCGGGTGTGATGCTCACATTCCTTATCCATAGCTTATGGAATTACCGGCGAACATGCTTACACCAACTTTGCGTACTTCTGACTCTCCTGCATTCGTTGGCCGAATTCATCGTTTTATTTGACCAGATCTTCCGCAAGAAAGTGGTGGAGGGATTTGAAGGACTCGATAATGTGGATATCCGTGTACAATACTAAGGTCCCGCTTTTCTCACAGCTCTCCCCATCTCGCAGGACTCACGATGCGTTAGCCTAGGCCAAGATAAAGCGTATGCGCACCTTCTTGAGCGTAGCGCAAGGTGCTCATGAACCATCCAAGTTCTTGGAGATGCATGACCCGTGCCTCTATATCACCGGTGCCTACACCTCGTTCGGGTTCCCCTCATATCGCGATTCTAGGCCCCTTCCTAACAGCCATTACAACGGCTCCAAACAACCCAATGCTCACTCACTTACCTCCCTCAGCAAGAGAATCACGTTCGAGTCCGGGGGTGTTCGCTTCGAGCCCTGCACCGTACCACCTCCTTTCTTCACCTGCTTGTCGTCCAAATCAGTGCTAAATCTTAGCGAAACAGGGAATTAAACTCATGCGCGCAGACATGGGGGAGGTGCCACTGCGCTCATTCCTGCGCTTGCTATTGCCCGACTTAAGGCGCCTGTTGACTTGGCTGTGACGACGCATATGACTGAGAATATGCTCGGGGATGTGCAAGTAAGCTCTTGTATTCTGCTTCCTCTGCGTGCGACTTCGATGAGTGCTGCGAAATCCTTCCGCGGTTTTGGGTCAAGCATTCAACGGCATTGGCAAATCAGTTTCCGGATTGTTATCAACGTAGAATACAGGGGACTCACCCTTAACATTTCGGGGTTGGACGCTACGTGCTTGTGCTTGGCCCGGCTATGGGTTCCATCCGATTTCAAGTGGGCTGGCGATACTCCCATTTCTGTGAAGTACGACGCTGTTATTGTACATAGTACACATACCACATAGTACCCCTTTGACTGTTCCGCCTCTGTTTGGTCATTCCCCATTTCCCCACGCCGCGCGTAACATGTGATACTGTATCAGAGGGAGGAACCCTCGCGGTTCTTTCTCCTCTAACCTGTCGACAGGTTATGGGCCCGCGCCCCTCCCGTCTGTCGTATAATATATTCATGTCTAATGGCGCCTTGATCTTCTCTCAGATGCGTCACCTGTGGTAACATTAGTGTTCTTGTCACATGGATTACACTGCATGGTTGATACGGTGCGACGTTACGGTGCGACTGTTACGGCCTTGGTCTTTTTTATGGCTTCGATCGATTTCTCTCGAATGGCCTGGGTCTTCATCTGTGTGCATATAAAGCCTCCTATTTTTGTGCAAAAGAGGCGGCAGTTTTGTTAAAAGGTGGTTTCTTATTCTGTCATGTACTGGTATGGCCATTGTCACCGTGTGGTTAATAAAGACTGGCCGTTTGTCGCCCCCCATCGCTGTGGTACGGTTCCTGCTGATGCCCCCTTCGTTGCGGTGCCTGTTGTTAGGGTTCATCACACCTGATGTTCGCATAAATTGCGCGTCGTTCGCACCTACTTTTAACAAGTTTCTTGTCGCTTCCTTCGAACTGGGATCACGTATTCCGTCATTACCTCCAGCGAAACTGTCTAAGTATTTTGACAATGACTTAAGTACTCATCGCCCAATAGATTTATCGACCATGCAATGCAACTCCTGAGCGAGGCGAGGCCTTCCTGTTCACCTGCCGGGTAGAGGTTGACACGAGGCGGTAACTCTCTCAGACATAGATGTGAAATGCCGACAGAAGTCGCTACTGGTGCACACAGTACATATAGACGCCAAAACTTTCACCGCCCAACATAGAGCCGGCCTTAGAAGCGAAGTCAAGACCCCCAGGGCGTTGCCTTGCAGAGTCTCCGAGTAGACCAATACTCCTCGTATCGTCTATCTAATAATGCTATGCATGGAAATGTTTCGAGTGATCAGGTTTCCCACTCTGGAAAAACGGTCACGTCAAAGGCAAATACCCTGGACTACACATGACCTGGTGTTGTCATACGCATAGCAAGTAGAGCGACTAGAAACACCCGGGGCATGTCGTGTGTGGTGGCAGTGGCAACAGCAGCGGGAACATTGGTTGAGATCCGATCCCGATCTCAAGCAAACCTTCAATTGTCACGCGAAACATGCTTCGGTTGTACGATTTGCGCGAGATTAAGACAGACGGCGGTGTAGACAAGGCTCGGTGTATTAGATAAACAGGATCGAGCCGGGGGCCGGGAACTAAAGGCTAAATTGTATTAGAGAAGTCCATATAATTGGCGCTTTTGGCGGCTCTGTAGTGCTTCGCCTGTTTGAAGCCGCGACCGAGCAACCGAGCAACTAACACGGGCGGAGCATCTAGCATGAGTACCACTCTAGAGAACCGCTCACTGAGCCGGTCCAATAGATACGGGAGTACCTTTGCTTGGAAGGGAAAGAAGACCGTGGCTCTCGATGGACACACCTTGGACATGTAGAGCCTCTCGCCAAAAAGGAAGCCTTTGAATAGACCTTGATCATCACGTCGGCTTCCTCCCTTCAACAGCCCCCACCAGGTTTGGTTTTTGACATGCGCCGTTGACGCCACAACTTGTCAACCTAGGTGAAGTCGAACATGACCTGGTCAGCATGGTAAATGGCAGGCGGTGGTTGCACGTATCAACGGTAGAGGCTACTCCAGTTGGCTTGATTGACCAGTAATCCAAAGGAGGTAAACTGAAGACAAGCCTCCCAGGTGCTAACATAGTGCAGGGGTGGAGGAGCGTCTGCCCTGAGCCCAGGCGCGCGGGGGTGCCATCAGCAGCGCGGCAATGGCTCTAGTCATATCAATAACCCAGGATCGGGAAAGTCTGGAGGATAGCGGAGCTCCCGACCATCGCTAAGGCATTGCATTGATGGCATGTGCATATGATGCCACGCGAGGAGACCAAGAATGGGAAGGACGACGACGCACCACACTGAAATTGGCAATAATGTCGTGTATACTTGATCACGACAAATTCAAGGTGCCTTCGAGACGATAGTGCGCCACAAGACCACCTGGGCGGCAATTTCTCCTTACGATCGTGCCATGGACCCACAGTTGTTTCTCCGCTTGAGTATCCAGACACTGGGCTGTCTTGAAGTTACTCGGACGGGCCATGGAACCGGAAGTTGAAGGACGTGTCAAGATTGGAAATGATGGTGGAAACAGCCCTACCGGGCTTAAGACTTGACCACCCCCGGTTTTTTCGAACACAGCGGCTGCAAGTAGTACATCAAGAAGGGTGAGAACGACGGAGTCGAGGAGCTGCCGCACAGCCTCGAACGACGTAGTTTACAGCGCCGCTTCGTTCTGACGGAAGCAAATTCAAATGGGCCCCCGGCGACGATGATCCATGGCCAAAGGCCGTATAATTGAAGAGGATGAGAGGTGTGGAGAATTGATGAGGGCATCTGGATTCAAAAAGTCGGTAATCAGCATACGGTTCCGACGTCGTGTGGCTTAACACCGTACTAAGCCCGCTCACGGGTCTGCACAGCCCAGAGAGACTCCGTGGGAGGACTACTGCAGGGTCAATTGCAACTCGCAACACAAATTTCCTCATTGCCACAATGTGGCACCTCCATAAGGCTGCGCAGTTGGATTGAAAATGCTGGGACTATCCTTATGTCCATATTGGTGGGAAATCCCTGAAATGCCACCGACGGAGAAACTCGAGTTCAATGTGGTGACATGAATTAGATCGTGCTTCTTGCGTTGAATACCCGACAATACTCGCATAGGACCTCTATTACGAAACGTTAGGAAAACCTGCAATGGGTTTGAACTAATATGCACTCCTGGTTTTGAAGGAATACAAAAATTGCCATGGCGAACTTGGGGACCAATGGGCAGCAAGCATCTGCCAATAGCCTCCGTTAGAGGACTATTATGCCCTACTTAGCCCTAGCATTCGCTTCAATGATTGTATGTTTCTATTCCACCGGGATTGTGACTGTGACTCGCATTCTTCGCTTTCAAAGAGACCTCACCATTGGCATGTACGTTGGCGCGGATCAACTAATCTCCTTCGGGCCTCCTCTTCCATTATTATTGAAGATATTCCCCTTCTCCAGACTTTGTTTCATGTCCGCTGGTGTCAATTGCCAACAAGATCTAGCAATGTTCACGGTCTAAAAGGACCCAAAGCGATAGCGGGGCTTGGGTAGTACTACCAAGGTTATTCGACCCCTCCGTGGCGGTGCCGGATAGCGGAAACAGCCATCCGGGGAGGCGACTATACAGGTCTCCCGGCCTTGATGCGTACGCTCGGGTTACGTCGAGCTTTCACTCAATCATTTGGGTGGCCTTTGATCGCTTTCATATCACGGAAACCTTTTTGAATATCTGTGTAAAGGCGAATTGACCCCGGTGGATGTGCCGTGCACCCCTATCGCGACGCTTTAGTGTGAATCACACTTATTCTAAATATTTAGCGCTTCCATAGGAAGCGCCTTCCTACCTTATAGTCCGCAACTAGCGCGGCCTACAATACCCGTCCTCTAACGGGGAGTTACAAGCCAAGCTGTCGAATATCTTCTGTGGTATACCCCCTAAGTCGTAGTAATCAGACTCGATCACGAAATGGTCTCGTTGCTGTGCGCGTCGCACATCAAGCGTATTGCTCACCTTTAGCACGGGCAAACTAAAGGTTATAGGCGAAATTTTATACTGCCTTTCTACGTATGAGCCTCTCCTTTCGTATTGTACCAGCGCACCTTGACTTCCAGAGTATCATTTAACCCGTTGGATGTTCCAGACTGGGTGCGGTGGTGGGCACATTCTTGTTGGCTCGTGTCAAGTGGATTCACTGGAGCTGCGAGAAAACTTATAAAGGTCGTTGATAAATGTTCTGTCTCGATCCTGCTACAAAAGAATAAGACTTTTCCTCCCGACCCTTGGGTACCCAGCATGGTCCAGAATGTGTCAGCCCACGTCTTATAGAATGTTACGTGGCACTTTCCCGACGTATGGACTTTCGAGTGACGGGCGAACCGGGGGTCAACGGGTCAAAAGGGAGGCCAAACATTAGGCCACTTACCACAGGCTCCCTCCACGTGCGGTCAAGCTGGCCGTGTCTCCCGGGCCACAGCGATTTCACCGATACCCTAGGTGCACAGCAGAAGATACATAGCGCCAGAGGCTCGACGGACGTTTACAACGCCGGGACATTGACATACGTCCACTGCGCCAGCCTTGCCGGTTCTAACGGAACGTCGTATCAGTTTGTTTAGATTTTCAAAAGATTCTTCTGTGAACAGGACATTAGGTTGGCTGGTCAACCTTCCCACACGCATTAGATTTACAGGCTCAAGTGGTTACTCAGACAGCCTGCTGGAAGTAGCAAGGTGAGTGGAAATCCGTCGATGTCCGCGTTCAGGGAGTGATTCATACTAAAGTATTGTTGATTTCAGGTATCCACTGGGAGGGAGGCGAGCCCGCCTCCAGTCAGCCAAGAGTCTGTTGCCACTAACTTGGCTGCCACTCCATCCGCGAGCTTGTAGCTATACCGCATGGACTCACGCTCCCATTGCGACTATCGAAGGCAAGGCGAATATCACCCCACTAGTCTGGGCTACTCGTTGCATGAGGCAGAGGGAAACCCACATGAGCCGTCGCGCGGGGCAGACGAAGGAAGGCGAGTGCATCGACATGCTTACTTGGAAGAACGTCCGGACCGGGGTTCGACTTCGGTCGATTTCAGTTACCCGAGCCACGAAGAATATTGTGAGTTTTGGAGCGCGCTGTTAAACTGGATGGATTCTCAGGGCGCTGACGAGAAACTTCTTTCAGTGTGGGCACGACAGCGTGCCCAGACAGTCGATGATGCCCATAGCGCCCGTGGCGACGAATACAGTGTCCCCGGCATGTATGACCGCCCATTCAATCCACTTCCCCGACGCAGCGCAGCGTGAGCCTCGCATTTTACCCTAGCGCTTGTGTGACGTTTCCGCTAAAGGTACTCTAATGGGGCAGGGCAACCACGACTGACAGTTCGAGCAGAGGCGCCAACTCAATGACAATAGAGGCCCCGTTATATAACGGGCAAGATCTTGGACAGTGGCTACCTACTGCCACCGCTACCGCTTACCACCCTTACAGTCATCCTCATCCGCATCCTCCGTCCCAGCCTACCCCGGCCTGCCACGATCCCTCCTCCTCAGAGTCCCCCTCTGCCTCTGCATCCCCTATGAGCCTCTATTACGAGTCGCCCACCCGCCACTATGGCCCAGGCCTCACGAGCACAGCCTCGGCTGGTATCGTCGGCGGCCATTTCCACGTGTCCAGTCCCACCTCCCAGCTTCCTCATATCAGGTCTCCAGTCGTCCCGCTTGTCGAGTCCCGTGCCGAGTATACTACAAGCGCCGGCGCTCCTCGCCTTCCGTCTGCGGGCCTCCCTTCCCCTTGGTCCTCTGGTTCGACCACAGATTCGTTCTATGCAGGTCCGTCATTTGTCGTCTATGGTTCCTTGTGATCCATCCTACCACTGCGTGCTATCACCGCGCGCTTACACTGTCTTTAGGCTTTCCCCAAACGGAAGCGCCGTCAGCGCCATTTAACCAACAACATCGCCATTCCTCGATATCTTCCCAATCCAGTCCTTTCGTAAACTTAAACTCGCCGTATGTCCGCCATCAATCCCCTCGACCCAACTGATCGTTCCGCGCAGTCCGCATTCATACCCGGGCACGTCTCCGCCCATGGCACATTCCAGTTCTTACAGTCCGACTATGTCGCCATACTCGCAATATAATACTGCTGGCCATAGCCAGATTTATGGTAAGTGTTATCCTTCTGTCCATTGAACCTTTCCGCCAATTTCTCATCGCGTGTAGATGGTCCAACTCCTCGCTCGCACCTCGATCAACCATCTATGACAGCTATTCCACGTACTCAGGCTCCCAGGTATGTCGCATCATAGATGTCCCACACCCAAGTCTGACTCCTGAAAGTGGATCCAGTTCTCGATACTATCTAGATCAACATGGACATCACATGGACTTTCCAGTTTCAAATTTGGACGTTCTCAATCCTATGGGAGCTTCTTCTGTATCTCCAAGCCTATCGCCCTTTCAACACGGGGCGACTGTGTCCCTCAATGGGTCAACACCGAGTGCATCTGACCTCAGCTCAGCAGGAGACTCGCCCAAGATTCAACAAAAGATACCCACTATCAAGCGACGGCCTACCCAACTGCGTCCTGACGCACTTATTCACCAACCCCGCCTCCAAACTCTTTTGCAGGAGTTGCTGGATGCATCGTGGTTAAAGGATGCCTCTTTGCCAGAGCGTACCATCACGCAGAGTGAGGCGGACCTCGGGTTTGGTCAGGTGGGGGAAACCATATTCCGCGCCTTCCTCAAGCCTTTCCAAGTGGAGACCCCAGGAGAGGGACGACATACCGTCTGGAGGTGTCTGCTCTGTCCAGTAGGAACATGCAAGGATTTCCAGCGCATCGACCGGGCCGAGGACCACATCCGCCATCAGTTTGATTACCGGAAGTTCGTCTGTGGTGGCATGTGTGGGCAGAAGAAATGGTGAGTCGAACCACTGTCCTGTTCTTTGTAACCATGAGGGAACCTAACATTCCATTCAATAGTAAGAAGCCCTTCCTTACCAAAGTGAGCCTCAACGCTCATATAGAACACCACCGGAGCCCTGAATACGTGCAATGCGAGCATTGGTACGCACCCTATCACCGATAATTACTCTCAATGTATTCACGGTCGCCCCTCTCCGTAGCCACCAAACACTATTGAAACGTAATTTGAAGCGCCATCATACCACGCACTGTGGCAAGCTTCGTGCCACACGCAAGTGATCACCTGCTCACCTTCTCCGCTTGCGGAGTTGTCACGTAGAGCGGTAAATATTTTGGGTGGCACGCATGTCCTCCCCAGTGGCTATCGCTTGCGTTGGGCCCACGGTCGGGAAATGGACGCTGCTCTCTACGGACTGGCACTGGCATTCTATAATTCGATTAGATTGATAACATTATTGGTTGCGTAGCGGGCCGTTGCCCCAGCCCTGTGTATTTGTGCCTCTAGTTCGTTTCTTATCCCCGCCCATTACCCCAACTTAGTTTGTATCGCTACTCCACGCCTTAAATTTTAGGCTACACCCTAATCTCTATCTCTTGCTTTCCTAAGCCGCGCGTTTAACTAGCGACCCAAGGCTATATCTCATCTCACAGCCCGCACGCCACGAGCGGACGGATAACGATTTCCCACCGACAAACTTCTCACCGAAACACTACGTGTGCGCCTCGTGAGCGCGCGGTTATTCGATGGTTTCTCGCTCCAGGGACCACGGCTCGAATTCTCCGTGTTGCGAAGTTCGTCCCACAGGCGGTCGGTCCGTGTTGCCCGCATTCCTTCGAACCTTGGCAAAATTCTCATTCTCACCTCTTCATCTCACCTCTGGGAGAAGTAGTAGACAGCAGCCGAGATCCCTCCCCGACTCGCTTTGACTTTTCACTTTGACTTTTCACCTTTTCCCAAGTTTTCCCAAGCGTGTCCGGCGGCATCCTGGTCCCGGTTACTGGTCAGCCCGCAGGGACGCCAGCTAAATAGATGGGCATCCGAACATCTGGTAGAGTGGGCCTGTGCACGTAATTAGGGTACCCCCGTTCACGGGCACGATCCCTCTTCCTGTGTGCCTTGCATGTTATTCAATCGTCAGAACTCAACGACAAGCGGAGCCACCCCGGAATATCGATTAGCAGTGACCCCGGTAACGGTACGTGGTCCGTTGGGGTTTATGTCCGGTGGTGTTTAAAAGCCTAATGCTTTCGTTACGAAGGTCTCTTACTGTTCCCACACTCAGATACCAGTGAACACCCAGCCGACCCTATGAATGGCTTTAGCTCCTGAGAGCACTCTATCTGACCTGCACAGGTGTCGCTGTATTCTATACTCGGGGTTCCCATCCCAAGTCCCGTCCGTCAATATGTCGTATTGGTCACCGTGAGGGATCTGAGCGGCGCTTCTGTCCATTCAAATCTGGATACCCTTTGACCTGAACTATGTCCGGGTAGATTTAGCTCCTACCCGAACCTGAGAGTTTGCAATGAGGCTCAGTCACCAGGCAAACCTGGTGAGCTGTATTTCTCTATGCCCTCTGTGCCGGACTACACCATATATCCAATGATTGTGACTGGGGATCCCCGCTTTCGGGCAGCCTTCACTGCTCGACAGTAGCAGCCTTACCAACCGCTGCGAAAAGCACGTCTTGGCATGAGTGACTCGTGGTCATCTCACTCGAGCTACCATTTATTTCTACTCCTGTAACTGTTTATTGCCTCCTCACAGGAGTACTTTCAACACTCCTACCATAATGACTGATTAATGAAGATGATATTCGATTTACTTCTCGGACTCACGACGTCAGCAACACCACCGCGTGCCTCACCGTGAGTGACATGTTAATGGTTTGAAGCTTCTTCAGTAATATCGCTTCATACGGGATTGCCGGTCAGAAGCCTGCTTGTTTCCTGCATCCTGCCTCGCGTCAACGTTCAAAGGACGGACTACTCACAGCCATTTATACAGGAACCCGCCTTTGCCACGCGACACGGTACTTACCGTCGATCGGGCACTGTCATGTGTCTTCCTTTCTGTAGCCTCTTGACATATTCTCACCTCGAAATGTCCGGGCGCCAAGAAGCCTTGATCCGTCGCATTTGTTGGCGTCTGGGGTGGCGGATCAATTGTCGTTCCCGACTCCAAGCAGTGCTGGCTGTGAAACGCTGGTCTCCGGGCCCGCCCCAGATCGTTGCAGCGTAGGCGGCGTAGTCGCTACATGAGCCTAGACAACTCGGTGCTGTCACTGACTTATCTCACCTATCCAACTGTCCTCAGCTAGACTTCTACCCGGGTTTCCCGAAGCCATCAGGTCACTATACTATTACAACTGACCCGTGCCCGCAAATCACTCTAACTTTATTAGTCATATATCATACGTCGTTGCCTGCGGGATTCCGACGTCGGGGACAAGAGGACCCCCACACAATACTTCGTTGGCTCGGACCCTCGTTGGCTCCTCTCCTTACTGGCCCGCGCCTGATTTCTACTAGGCTAACTGACCCGTAGCACCTCAGATTCAGGAGCTGGAGACACGATGCCCAGTCAGAGCCACGCTCTCAGGGGTGGTTTGAGGCCTTTCATGCTTTCCGATTTCCTCGATGACCCTTATATTTTTGACTACCGGTGAGTCTTATCCCTGAGTTGCCTTTATATTTTACCCTACAACCCTCACGAGCCAAGTTTCAGGGCTGCACGGGCTTCACCCATCAAGGGAGACAGTAAGGAGTTAAAATAGTGTTGGGACATGTGAGAAAACGGGCGATATAACATTGAAAAACGGTAATCTCTTGAACGTGCCCTCGACATTTCTCCAGGGTTACTTCGGCACAATGGTGTGTGAGCGGTTGAGCATCCTCACCACCAATAGGGGTTTACTTTACTACATGAGGTGTCCACGTGGTGCAGGGTATGCAGGAAACGGCTCCGGGAATCGGGCATGTGGGAGGTGGGGTGAATGAGGATAGGACACCCGACTAACCCTTCATTCATACGTCTTTGAGGATATTCAGATGAAGAATTTAGATATTTTGGGGAGATATGTATTATGCAGACACGAAGGCGTCCTTGGGAGGTAGTGCCAAAGTTGGACAAGATTCCGACACGGGATTAGCATTCAGCCTATTTTCGGGGGTCTTGGGACAGTTGGGCAAGCTTGATAGTCGGTCACCAGTGACCCCGATCCGATCGTAGGAACCCACGCGACGAGGAGTGCGGTGCCTGGCACCCGAATTGAGTGTATTTGTGTATTTGTGGTCTCAATAATATTTGTCGCTGAATGACAAATCACACACACAATCACAATCAAAACTGGCAATCTAAAATGTCCCAGCGCTTATCTGCATTCCCACTTTCCATTTTGGGCAAAGTTCCGTCCACAGCCTCGTCCAGCCCTTTGAAGCCTTGAAACATGCGCAGTTGATAGCTGAAAGAACGGTAATCAGATGTGTTACCAATCGGTCGGGTCGGCGGCTTCGCTTGGGTGCACGAATGGGCGAATGGGCGCGCGCCAATGAATCTGTTAACTGATAAAGTACTGATGGTTTGATAGTTGCTACAGTTGCTACCAGCTTTGACCAAGTTTAACTTGAGAAGTATCTCCGTGGGCAGCGCAATCACACGTTGCCATCCATATTTACATATTTATTTACCCATTCCCATGCTCACAAGGGAAATAATGTTTGTGCAAACTTACTTGCAGCAGCTTGCAAACCGGTCTACCAACTAAACGTCTACCCATACGCAACCTCAGAAAGGACGCGTGGACGCACCTCGAGCGTCCCGACGGGTGCGGGTGCCGGGGCTGACGCGGCCACGGCCGCAGCATTTGGTCCACATGATACATAAATCGTCCAGTCAGAATGCCCGCACAGTACGAACTTAGACCCTTCCAAGTGGATCCAACGATCTCGGTTGCTTCTCAAAGCCTCTACAACCCCAAGAAGAACATGAGTTCCAAGACGTCACCGACTGTCCTTCCGCGCTACACGGATCTCGAGAGTGAGAGCGCTCCGCTGCTCGCCTGTGCCGGAGTCGACGTCAAGGATGGTGACTCCAAGGCCATCTCGGGTCAGTACGAAGAATTCGCAGCGCCTGCTCCTCGATCCCGCTGCGCCCGATTCGGCTGGTGCAAGCGCTGGAGCAAGGAGCCACAATGCGAGAACCGTCGGTGTGTTAGACGCAGGAAGTTCGCCCGCGTCTTCTTGATTATTATTGGCGCCTTTTTCCTCTTTCATATCGCCAAGTTCGCCTATGTACGTCATCCATTCAACTATGCTTACGTATTTCTCCTTATCGCAGCTTCCCTTTAGACTCTCTATACGCTCCCTAAGCACATCCAGTGCGAAGATATTACAGATTCCACGACAACGATCGAGCTGCCACTGAGCAGGAAGATCTTCTTCCACAACTCCCTCTCCACTGGCGATCTCTCCGTTATTCGCGACGAGAAAATTGCTGAAGGCTCATTCAAGGTTCAGATCGAGTTTGATTCCACTGAGGATCGTCCCGAGTCTGCGATTTGCCATGGCAAGTTCAAGAAGGCTTTGATATTCGGTGCATTCGTGAGTTATAACAGTACCCCAATTTACCATTACGCTGATGTCACCTCCTCGGTAGGCCAAGGATGAAGCTGAATCGCTTCCGTCCATCAAGCAGACTACCCTTGTCCTTCCTGTTTCCGCTCCAACCCCGTTCATCGGTTTCGGTCTCGGTGGCCGCAAGGGAAGACACCACTGCGCCGAAAAAATGATTCGAAAGGTGTTGAACTTCAAGAAGAAGGAGCAGGAAGCGGACGACTAGACTCATCA
>Ga0307515_10011626_pt1 | contig 16685 bp, 9 predicted proteins | sample 17_EM_MG_FD_194513 | JGI IMG/M metagenome (GOLD analysis project Ga0307515, IMG submission 194513) | Populus trichocarpa ectomycorrhiza microbial communities from riparian zone in the Pacific Northwest, United States - 17_EM | ecosystem: Host-associated > Plants > Roots > Unclassified | place... | reverse complement strand
CCCCATTCTTAAATAACCAATTTACCAGCTTTCTCTTTCAGAGCCTTTTAATTTTTTCTGCCCATTTAGCATTTCCCTCCGACACTTGCTTGAGCTAGCATGAAGGGGAATATATCAATTTTCTTACGTTAGCAATGTCAAATTTACATGATCACCGATGCAATAATGGCAAGTACCAGATGCCATTGGAGGGAAATGCTACAAAATTAACATTACAAGTTCGGAGTGAACCTCCTAATCTGATTCCACTGAAAGTAACTCGGAAGTGTAAAATAAACAAGAAAGAAAACTGTTAGGGTACAGGGACCATCGAGAAAAGAATTCACCTCCATTTATCTCTGAGATCCTTCTTCTCGGACAGAACCCATGTCACAAAGATTGCCGCGATAAGTACGAAAATGGTTATGAGCAGCAGAGCATAGCTAAAATCCTCTGTAAGAGAATCATAGGTCCTTGAGGGTGCAAGGCGAGTGAAGAAGAGATCCACACCATATGTAAAGACAAGGGTGGCTGACTCCAGCTTGGCAGGCACTGTCACTATGCCTCGGAGCCCCTCCACTTTAAGGGCATGTGTAACATATGACTGCAAGAAATAAGAATCAGATCAGTTTGTGAACGAACTACATTAAAAACAATGAAATCATCAAATAAAAGCATGCAGTTGTAAAGTAAGAAACAGCTCCATAATGAGACGAACACGAGTTTCCTGATTCAGCTTGATTTCTGATCTTCTATCATGGGCTGAACTCATGTATCAAGTTAGCTACTGTTTTTGTGTGTGTGCGTGCCATTGGTCACCAAATCAAAATCTTCAAGGAAAAAAAAACCATTTTGGGTAGAAGATAGCAGGAGGATAACAAGACAGGATCCAACAATGGATCACTCCAAGCTCTAGATAAAAATATATCATTTTTTTTTTGTGTACAGACATGATCACTTCCAGGGAAGGTAGATCAAGCAGAAAGCTGACAGTGTTCTCTCGAGGAAATTAAAAATTAAACTGTGAGACAAAGACCGGAGGGGTAAAGGAAGAGAAGAAGATATAAGGCAACTCACTTGAGGAATGATAGGCAATGAATCTGTAAGAGGTAAAATTCCTTCTTCCTTCTCTGATTGTGTGGGGTTAACTGACCGACGAGGGTCAAAGAAACGCTTATCCATTGCCAATACCTGTACAGTATTAAATAACAGTAAATAAAAATAATTGAAACACAAATGTTGTCACAAAACAAAGAGGAAACAACAATGGAACCTCCATTTCTAAACAGATTGTAACCAACCTGATCACCAATTGTCCCAATAAGAAGATGCTTCGAAGTGATACCCTTAGCAGTTGACGTAACTGTTATCGCTTTGACAGAATGGGTGAAATAGTATGATTGTGACTTTGTTGTGACCTCTGGTCGTGAATATGAAGACATAGGTGAAGTGAGATTGTGCTTTCCAAGAACAAGCTTCCAAACATCTTTGTTGTCCTGAATTTCAATTTGCAAAAGTAAACCTGTTTAGAATAAGAAGAAAAAACAATATTGCATAGATTGTAAAGAATGATTACTTACTGCCCGAGACTGGTCATAAATTTCAATAACTGTCATCTCATATCTGTGTGCTCTGAGATTGAAGTAGTGGTAGACAATCCAATTTTCACTAAAAACCTGCAAAAAATGAAAACAAATAAGGTAATGCGTATCATTTAAAACATGAAGAGTGGAAGGCAAAACCTACTGCATGGACAGGACCCTGCGAGCCATGATGATTCATTCGATGCAATATACGACCAGTAACAGTATCAACAACATAGACGACCAAATGTGATTCTTCTGGTGTGGCTGATCCAATATCTCCACTGGCTTTAGGTGAGACAGTGGCCACAAAAAGCAAATTTTTTGATATATATTTGTACATCACATCTTGATCAGCAACAACTTTTGCTTGTGTATGAACTGCCTGGAGACAAATGCAGAAGGCTCTCAATTAAACATATGGGATAGTGTTAGCAGACCAAGATATCCTATTGAAGTTGTGTCTGAAGTTTCAAATGGAACCTTCAGTACAACAAAATTGAATGGTAGAAATTGAGGTTCTGATAAAGAAACAAGAACAAATGGTCTCTACAGAAACTGTGATTTTTAGACCCTAAAAACGTATCAAGGTTGCCTGAAAAACACAGCTTCTAATTCAAAGCCTGAGAAAACCTTTTCGTTAACATAATCCCAACATTTTGTCCGAGGTTAAATGAAGATCCATTATAATAACTAGGTTATTTAGCCAAGAATTCCATATCCTCATAGAACAACTCTAATGCAATATTTGGAAATGATGCTTGCTTGTCTCATTTAAAAGGTTTTCTGTAATCCCAATCAACCTGAAAGTTAAAGACTAACCAGCAAAAGCTGTTAATAAATCGTAAAGTGAATAAATCTTTGAAGACAAAGAAATGGTAATCATAAAAAATTGACCAAAAACTAAACACTACCTCATTTGAATTTCTTGTTATGGTTGTAATGATCTTTTCGGATTCTGAGGGGAATACAATGGACCATACTTCTCTGGTACCAAAACAATAGTTGTTTGCAACTTCACCATCACAATTGCTCTTCAATCCATGTCCCTTAATAACACCATTATCAGCTTCTACCGAGTACCAATAAATGTTTGAAAACTCAAGTTGAAAAATGGCAACAGCCTCAGGTGCTCTTGGGTACAAATGTGCCTGTCCACTTGTATCTATTAGTAGATGCAGACGTTGTTCTGTTGAATCTGTGAACGGGAGTGGAATGACTTGTGCAACAGAATGATCAAGACCAAAGGACTTCAGCTCCTTCCCTGTGTATGTATCAACAAAGGAAAATATTCCTGGTGCATCAGAACTTGGTTTGCACCTGCCAACTACCAGAACAGATGGATTTTCATTCATAGCATGATGATGAGGAACCTGCCACTGATATACATTAATCCCAGTTGGATTTTCACATGCTTCTGATTGCCGTAGAGAGTTCAATAAGACAGACCAGACAATTCGTCCATCTCCAGTGTGCAAGGCAAAAAGTTTCCCAGATTTAGTGAGAACAATGAGCAGCTTTCGGAATCCATTATGGTCCCTGGTCATTTTACTTTTCTCAGAGCTTCTCAACCTCATGCCTTGTATGGCTGCTACATCCTCAGCACTTGCAAGCATCAATGTACCCTTAACCTTCAGCATGTGTCCCTTGGAACAACAAAATATCATGTGTCAAAATCACAGTCTGAAGAAGTCAATGAGATGAATTTTCAAACAAAATATCATGTGTCAAGATCACACAGTCTGTGAAGAAGTCTATGAGATGAATCTTCAAACAAAGGAGTGAATATGATAGCAAACAATGATTGCCTATGCAACCAGAACAAAAGCAATCTAACAATAATTCAGATCCCTCACTCTACTACTAAATAAAGAAGTTTAAAAATGATGGAGACTGAGGGAGGAGAAAAAAGTAAGGAATTTCAATTAATATAACCAGAATCTATTTCAAGCCTTGAAAGAGTAATTTTTGGCAATATTCATCTTCAGTAAGCCAGTTAAACTTGTGAGAAATAATCAGATCATACTTTAAGCCATTCGAAGAGGTTCTGCTCCACTTTGGCCACAGATACACCTTTCTTTTCTACAGGAAGTTCTGACGTTGTAACTCCTATTATTGATGCAAGGCCATCCTCCCTACTCCAGACAATCGCACCTTGTTGTAACAGCAACAATGAATGATCTTCCATCACAATCAAAGCCCTAAATCCATGAGACTTATCAGTCCTGACATAATTGTTCATGAAAACCTTATGGACAAATCCTCTTTGCTGGTTCAGCTTGATTCTCTCTTTTAGCAAATCACTATTCCAGTCATGACCTTGCTTCACATTGAGGTGAATGTCATTGTCTCCATGCTGAACCAATGCAAATGCTTGTCGGTCCTCTGAGAATGAAAGAGCATCACTAATAACTGTTGCATGATTGATTTTGTCAACCACCTCCAACTGACCTTCACTTGACACACTAATAAATGTTGTAGCTGTATTGGTTTTCACAGCAAACAAACCAGTAAGTTTTGAAGGTAATATCACTGCCATCCCTGAGAAATCCTTGACTAGATCTGATACATATGTTTTCTGAAAGCTGATTTCTCCATTCTGAAAACTTATTGTTAACAAAGTTGACCTTGCAGCATCCAGCACCACAAGTTTGGCTTTTGAAACTAAAGAAACTTCCCCTGAAAAGCCACCATCAAAGGCTGCACTGTCATGCTTTAGGAGTTCTCCATTCTTAGCATTGATTTGGTATACATCAAACTGTGAAAAACCAACAAATCCCACCACATATATTGTATTGCTGTCATGGTGCTGAATTACTTCCTGAACCTCAAAACTGCAACCAAGGGGATCACAATAGCATCAATTGCATGGTGTGGGTTAGATTGAGAAAACAACATGTGGAACTTAAAACATCAAATTGGACAGACCTTTCAGCAGGAAAATCCACCTTCCAAACAATTTCACCATGCATGCTTGAAATAGCATGGAGACTTCCTTTACCAAAAACAAGGATTGTGTTGTCCTTGTCAACTTTCATGCTTGTCTGCAGATCAGAAACTTCATTAACAACAGATTCTTTTGAAAATCCTGAAATGCATAACATATGAGGGCAGGTTTGCAAGAATGATAGGAGATTAGGGAAGATATTGTGTTATGAATTGCGACTACAACATAGCACAAGATAACACTTCAATTGAGGAACTAAACTATGATCCATTGGATGGCATTTTCTGATTTCACAATGACCCGAGATATATGAAGATAAGAGGAATAAAAAAGATTATATTTTGCATGAAGACAGCACAGATTTCTTAATTAACTATTGAATTAGAAACCATAGCAGCACAGGAGAGAGTATAGAAGATTAAGTTAGACAATAAAATAATGTTCATTAAAAGCTTAAAAAAATATAACATGTTATCACTAACCGAAACGAACAAGAATGACTTTGAGTCGCTTGGTCCCTGAAGAAAAGATTCCCACCACATCTGCCCATCAGGAAGGTTCCATGCTCTTAGAATGCTTCCTTCTGATGAAAGGGTAATAAGATCTGAAAGATTGATATAGAAGATTAGTAAAACAACATAACTGCAATAACTGAATTTCATGCCTTGTAGCAGAAAACCAAATAGCAAAAGTATCTACATGAAATAAAAATAAAAGGAGCAACGCTCAATATATGACACAACCGCAAAGTGGTTTTTCAATACATTATAAATTAGGTGGATAATACAAATCACTGTTACGTATACCCATTGTTTTTGTTTCTCTCAAGTCCTTTACTCAACATAAAAATTGAAGCAGTCTTAACAATTCTTTCCTTTAGTAAGACACACACGATGACAATGCGGAGTGCTGAAAGCAACCTCACATAGTATTTAGGGGGGGAAAAAGATGCTAAATGTTTGCTGAAAAACATAAACAAGCAAACCTACTAATAAATCGACAAAAACATGTAATGGAAATATCACTTCCACAGCAGCAAGAACAAATACCACATAACAGCAGTAAGATAATTACATTTTCCCATGGCAATATCGATTCCATCAATAGCATCATTGGTCCCAAGAACATGCCTCCAAACTGCACAAAACAAATCCCTTCAAATAACAAATAGGAAACAAAGTAAAAAAAAAACCACTTCTGCAGTGAAATTTAACATGAAAGACTGAATGGTAAAATCCATTAAAAACACTTACAAATCTCGCCGTGACGGAGATCAAGAGAAGCAATAACATTCTCTTCAGTAGAAACAAGAACACGCTTTCGACCAGTTTTTTGTGTTTGGAACACTGCGTGCTTCACTTTCCCTATGTACTTTTGATGCCTAAACACAATTCAATCAAACTGAATACTGATTCAAAAAAATAAATTCTAACAACCTAACAACAGTATTAATTAACAAGTTATAGTATGAGAAGAAGAAAATTGAAGTACAAAAAATACGCAATCAGCTCAGTTTGGACTGAGTGAATAGGGAGTTTAAACAAGTTTTACTAAATTGAAGCGATTTAATGGAAAGCCAAATGGAGCTTACCAGTCCATGAGGCCGGCTTGATCTTCATAAAGAGAAAAGGTAGGGACTGTAATTGATAGGATACATAAAAAGATAAGCAGAGACCTAATCGCCATGGCCATGGCGAAATTAAGAGAAGCGATATGTTTTTCTCTCTGCTTCTTTTTATTCTAGTGGGAAGAGCGAGAGACAGATCTGAGGAGAAGCCGAGGTTTTTCGGTTTTGTAAGGTAGTGTTAGAGTTCGTATTTCGTAATAAAAGTGTTTATATTTTTTTATTTTAAAATGTTATAAAATAATTATTTTTTTATTTTTTATTTTTTAAATTTTATATTAATATATTAAAATAATCTAAAAATAATAAAGAACTAATTTATAAAAAACCAAGATTTTTTAAATAACATAGTTAATCACAAGAACAAATAATGACTAATATTTTGTTTAATATTATAGTAATAGTTGTTTTTAAAAATATTTTTTACTTAAAAATATATTAAAATAATATTTTTTTATTTTTTAAAATTTATTTTTAATATTAAAATAAAAATAATTTAAATTAAAAAATAATAAACAAAATCTTTTTGAAGTGGAAAAAACAAAACAAATGGCACTGGAAAGCATGATGAATAACGAATTAGTCTAACCATCTAGGTGGTGGTCTAGTGATAAGAACTTGAGATCAAGAGGTTTGCTTCCTCTGTGGTCTCAGGTTCGAGCCCTGTGGTTGCTCATATGATGGCCACTGGAGGCTTACATGGTCATTAACTTCAGGGCCTGTGGGATTAGTCGAGGTACGCGCAAGCTGGCCCGGACACCCACGTTAAACTAAAAAAAAATAACGAATTAGTCTATTGGATTCTAAGAGTAGTTATGGCCTTTATTGGTCCCTGTACTATTAAGAAATATTTAATCAAGTACCTCTACTCGATTGATTCCCTATTATGCCAATAATTTGTTTAATGTCTCCGTTTTTTTTTCCTAGATAAAACGTTTTTTTCAATGTTTGATGAGTGATGGCATAAAAACTATGATCATGATGGTCATGGTTGAGTGACCAATGTAACCCCTCCCTTCATTCATCTTTATTTTGGATAGTTGACATCACACAACTCTATGTTGGTGTAAAAATATCAATAAAAAACAATACCATCGATTTTGTTCTAATTGAAATAAAAAATTCTTATTGGAATATTAAATTTTGATTTCAAAATATTTCTAAGGTTGGTGTAAAAATATCAATAAAAAAACAATGTCATTGATAATGTTCTAATTAGCATTTAATTTTTCTTATTGGAATCTTAAATTTTATGTTTCGGAGCATTTCTAATTTCAATTTGAATCTAAAAATAAATTAATTTTAAATTATATAATATAAATGTAAAATCAAATATCATTTCCATCATTAACATTAAAATAAAAATCAAGATTAGAAAAATAATATATGATTTGAGATACTCCATATAAATAACACATTACTAGTTTTTCTTCGCTTTATGCCAACAGAAAAACTTGCACCAAAGGTCATTAATTTTACTCTTTATAACCAGACCCATGCCTCATAACAAGCAATGACAATCATGTATGTGTCCAAGATCTTAGTTGATTCAAAGATGTGATGCAAGAAAAAAAAACAATAGGTAATGTTTCAAGAATGCATGGAAAGTAATGGTAAAGACAATAGTGGTAGTTGTTATTGTGGTAGTGGTAATGGTAGTAATAATAATAATAGTAGCAGTACTAGTAATGATAAAAAGAGAAAATAACACCACCCACGATAACAATTATGCAACCGAATTAAATGATGAGCATGTAATTTTATAATAGTTTTTAATAATGGTAGTAGTGGTGATGAGAAGAGGAAATATCACCACCCACGACAACAATTATGCAACTAAATTAGATGGTAAGTGAGCAAGTGATTTTATAATAGTTTTTAGTAGTTGTAGTAGTAATGGTGATGAGAAAATGAAATAACACCACCCACGGTAATAATTATGCAACTGAACTAGATGGTAAGTGAGCAAGTAATTTTGCAATAGTTTTTTTTTTAATGATTTTATACCTAGTTATATAGGTTTGAACAAACTTATAGATTAAAAGTACCACATCAAATAACAACAAATGTAATAGAAAGTAGGCTTATATCAAGATGATGATGTCCGAAAAAACCCAAGTAGCTTAGAAGTAAGGTTTATGTGTTGAATAATTAGTTAATCTTCTAGTTCTAACAATCTGATCTATTCTCTCTAGCTAAGGTGCGTGATAGCTTGTAATTATTGCCTGGTAGGTTAAGGTGATTAATGGCTGGAACATAGAAAATATCCATTTTTAAGATTTGTGGACTCTCAAATACTTAAATAAGTATCTTTTTAGAAAGAGACGATACAACGATATTTTAGAAAGATATACCCTGAAAGTATGTATGCTAAAAATATTGAGAAAACAAAGATTATGAACCTGGAGTTTGAAGGATTCATGGGATACGTATTGCCCATAAGTTTTATCCTTTTGTGGAGAGGAGTGGCTAGAATGTTATCTTGACCCAATAACATTTAATGAGGAAAAAATATGGTAGGCCCTTGAGAGATTTTTTTAAACCTAAGAATGTAGGAAGAGTAGGAGTTAAAAAAGTAGCTAAGCCCATAAAGGCCGAATTCTTACCCTAGACTAGACCCAAGGGGTCCTTCCCTTGGCCGAGCTGAAAGGAGGTAGGTCCTCTCTTAGTTGAGCACAAGGGAGGTGGGTGCTTCCCTTGGTCATGCCTAGGGGGGCTAGGTTTGTCCCTTAGCTTGCCTAAGGGAGTCAGGCTCATCCTTTGAATGAAACCAACTTTGTTGAGTTCAACAAACTTACTAAACTAATGTTACCAAAGTGTATTGGGTCCGTCCTAGTTTAAACTCAAGAGAGGTAGGTCCTTTTCTTGGTCGTGCTCAAAGAAGTTGGGTCATTTCATTGGTCGAGCCCAAAGGAGAAGGGTCATTCCTTTGGTCGTGCCTAAAGGAAAATTGTCCCTCCATTGGCCTTGCTCAAGGGAGAAGGGTGGTTCCCTTAGCCGTGCTCAAGGGAGATGGGTCATTTACTTGGTCGTGCTCAAAGGAAGATGAGTTGTTTTCTTGGCTGAGCTTAAGGAAGAAAGGTAATTCTTTTGGTCATGTCCAAAGGAGAAGGGTCATTCCCTTGGTCGTGCCTAAAGGAAAATGGTCCCTCCATTGGCCTTGCTCAAGGGAGAAGGGTGGTTCCCTTAGCTTAGCTCAAGGAAGATGAGTCATTTATTTGGTCGTGCTTAAAGGAAGATGAGTTGTTTTTTAGCTGAGTTTAAGGAAGAAAGGTAATTCTCTTGGTCATGTTCAAGAGAGATGATGTCATTCCCTTGGTCATGCCCAATAAAAATAGCGTCATTTTCTTGGCTGTGCTAAAGGGAGAAAAGTTGTTTCTTTGGTCGTGTTCAAGGTAAAATGGTCGTTCCTGTGGTTGAATCCAAGGAAGAAGGATCTTTTCCATGACCATATCCAATGGAGGAGGATCATTCCTTTGCTTAATGGAGATGACATCATTTATTTGGGCGTGTACAAGAAAGATAGGTTATTCTTTTGGTCGTGCAAAAAATAAAATGATATAATTCTCTTGGTTGAACAAAACAAAGAGGCATTCGCTTAGTCGTGCTAAAAAATATATATTGTTATTTTCCTGTGGAGCCTAAAAAAGAAGGATCCTTTTTCTTGGCTGTGTTCAAGGGGGAGATGAGTTGTTTCTCTTGTATGAGAGTTGTTTCCTTGGCATCGCCATTACTCTCTCACACCTTTGTCTAAATCCACTGGTATTCCTATAATTTTATTCCATTTTCAAAATTCAAGTCTTTCTCTGTTCACTCTATTAATTTCTCAACCCTTGAAAACATCAAGCCCTCTAAGTGAAACTTTTCAACAAGAACCAAAACAGGGTATTTGTAAAATCTTGAAAAACAAATGTGGTCTTTAGCTTCTACGATCCAGGACCCATTTTGCGGTAATTTCATGACCCATTTCATTTAAGTGATTAATATCAAGCATTTTGAGCATCAATCTCCATCCTTTAAGGGTATGTAGTTAGTAGAAATTTGGTTTTTGTGTTTGTTTTGGTGAAGATGTTTTTTTGGGGGCTCATTGTAGATCACTGACTTGTAAAGCTGCATTTTTGGGGTTTGGTTTTTACTATTTATGACATTGTTTAAGGTTGCAAAAGAAAGTTGCATTGCTATGCTTGAAGGGGTGGTTATATGTACTTTGGTTTCCATGAACTTTTTGCAACATCGGAGACATGTTTTAAATTTTGGCAAATCCAAGATTTTTTGCTTGGCTCTGCGTGTTTAGTAAAGGTTCTATTTTGGGTTCCAGACAGTTGTTAAGATTATAAGCAAACGTATGAAAGAGAACAGCTTTATCGGCTTTCAAACCTTATATTTATCGTAATCAGTTGGAAGGACAATGAGCCTTTAAGTGGATTTGGATGCTCCTTTTCTAGTAACTGCAGTACTGATTCGAAATCGTATGGAGGTGGATCTCAAGGTTGATATTCCTCTGGATTAGTTTGGATGGCATCTATAAGGAGAACATTGTCTCCTGTGCCTAGAGCTGGAACCTTATTAAACGGGGAAGCCTGTCAAGTGGCTTCTCCTTTGTCCAAGTCCTCTTATTCCCAGAGCTACCCCTCTTCTGGTGGATTGCTACCATCAATTTTCGGTCCGTCAGATTCTCAAGCCTTTGTTTATGGTGTTTTTTCACCAAGATCTTCAAGACCTTTGGAGAGGTCAAAACCCGAGGGGCAAGTTTGGAAGAGGGCCCTTTCCCATTTCTTCGTTTGTTTTGTGATTGGGGTTTTGTTGGACTAACCCCAATTGTCTCGATGAATTTATCAGTGAATCCAATCTCAAAGCAACGAGCGTTTTCGTTTGAGGTGGTATCTGTTACTGGAAACTTTAATAAGCATCAAGATATGACAAGAAATGCAACAATAATGGCAGAAAGCGGAGGACTTGAGAATAGTACCACACTGGAGCCACAAGTGAAGGAACAGGAGTTAAGGGATGGGATTTATTATGATATCTCTATTAGCTTATCACTCTTCTGAAGATGAGGATTTGGGGTCTCAAATGTGAATTTGCACTCACTATGAAAATATTGCGCAGCCTTTGCTGGTGCTCAGTATGTTTGAAATCATGGATACAGTTTCTGGTTGTTCAGTTCTCTAATGGAGTACAGTGGTTGTTCCATTGGAATTGAATCAGAAGATATTCTTGACTTCTATGTTAGTTATGACGTAACTATCTGGTTCTCCGGATATTGTTGAGAGTTCACGCCTTTTTTCCTTGCCGCAGTTCAGAACATGGACAGTTGCCAAGTTAACAGTAAACAGAAACAAAGATTTCGTGGAGGGCTCCATTTGTAATGGAACTCAAGCTATTGGATGGCATGTGAATGAATCAAGTAGAAGATTTCAGAGATTCGATGCTGGCATGTCAGGGTTTGCCTTCAATAGTATCATCATTTGGGATCCAAAACGATGGCATCGTCCAACTCCTGAACCTATCAGGCAGCTTGAAATAGTCAAGGATGGCTTCCAGGTCAGTACCTCTTGCTTTCCTTCTCATCTTATTCCTTCAGTACTCTACATTGCAGCTTGATGGCTGTTGCTTCTGCTCCAGTAAAAATGAATAATCTGTATATTTTCTGGCCTCCTTCTTCCACTATTACAAGTATGAAAATGAAAAAATATACTAAAAGAATGAAGCTTGTTTTTGGCAAATTTGTCACTATCAGGGGTTTATTACTTTTAGTCGGGTAATAGTGATACAGACCAAAGCATTGCCCTCCATAAAGATAATCAATAAAGGCCAGAAACATTTTCAAGCACATCTTCAGCGAAGATATATCCTTCTTTCTTCCAGCCTTGTCTTATTTCATTTTTTTTTCCTGGAAAAAATGGGACGCATTCTCCATCCAACAATTAGCTACTAATACTGGGCTTTGGCTCCAATAATTAACTCCACTTGCCTGCTCTTGCAGGTTTGCACATTTATTGAGCCAGTTGTGGAACATGAAAGCCAAATGGAAGGCTTACTGGAGGACTGCTCAGGAGTCATGGCCTGGCATCTGCAGCTTCAATTTCACATTCTAGGGAGTATATCACCTCCGATTGGTTAGCAAGCCTCAGCTGGAATCCGTCTCCTGCTTACTGATAACGTACAGGGAGCATTTCTTTGATTTAACTTGTGCCGCCTGACATTTCAAGTGCTCTGCAAAAAAGGATGGAACATATTCTGTCTAACGAGATGCACGCACCTTTTACCTTTGAAACAAAATGCATCATGTAACATTTGAGCTAGTGTATTATGCCTTCATGGTTTGTTTCTCGTTCTTTTTTCTATCTTTCTGCCACTGACATTTTCTGATAATTATTGGCGCGCCATAGGAGGGATGCATCCAGAATCAAACTGGTTAGGGAACGGATGGTTGAAAGAGTAAACCATCCTCGAGTTCAAGCATAGCCCCAACATTTTTCATATTTTCTTTAACGCTCAAGGTATCCTGCGTGCAAAACTCAAAGCAATCTTGGGAAATTTACTTGGTACCTGCCAGTGTCTGATCAACTGTACAGGCTTCTCCTTGAATTTTCTTTTCTTTATATGCAGCAACATGCCATTGATGCAACGAGCTTCTGTACTCTGCCTCGAATGTCATTTAAGAGAGCGATCACGCAAGTTATGAACACAAAAGTCAAGGGCTATTGCAATCTTTCACACTCCAAAGGATGGAAGGTGCTCCGGAAAATGTAGTTGTAAAGTAAAAACATTGAATTTGCTTGCGAGATTAAGAATTTCATAGCCGTTGTGATTAGACCAAGTGACCAGTGTAGGTAAATAGATTGTATTAAGAACCATTAAATAATATGGAGGAGACAACCTGTCATCTAAACGTCGATATGTCCGAGTGGTTAAGGAGACAGACTCGAAATCTGTTGGGCTTTGCCTGCGCAGGTTCGAATCCTGCTGTCGACGCCTCTTTTCTTTTACCTAGCTATGACGCTACTGGTCGTTTGGATCTCTTATAATTTTGCTTCTCGCAAGCTATTCAGGAATATGTTCCTTTCTTTGTCTCTAAAAAAAGGATACATTTCTCCACGATATTGGCACACCTCTTCTTTTATTAAAATTTTCATTCGTTTGGAATATCATTCTAGTTTACTTAATTTTTTTTTATTGAAAATTAATTATTTTTTTTTTATTTTCATATCGTTTTGATGTGTTGATATCAAAAATAATTTTTAAAAAATAAAAAATATTATTTTAATATATTTTTGAACGAAAAACACTTTATAAAACATCCATTATTATACTCACAAGCACCCTTTTACACTACAATAATATATATTATTTACATCTTTTTTTTTTGGTTTCGAAAGAAATATACTGTAGATTCGTAGAACAACATAAAAAGATGCTAAAATTCACTTTACATATCTGTTTCTTGCAAAATAGAATGAGTGCTCCTCACTTCATTCCCATCTCTTCTTCCTCTAAAGAAATAAAATTTCTTCACAACTCCTAGCTATCTGATCAGACATTACTAGCTAGCTAGTGATATGGTGCCTAACTTGGACCTAATCCTCCTTGCATTCCTCTATGGCTGTTTCATTGCTTGTGTAGTAGGAGCTATCATCTTTGCAATCTTGAATGCCCTCTTACTTGCATTCTTTCTCACACTCTTCTCCATTGCCATAATCGATCTTCAAGATGTGTTCTCTTTCGTTTCTCGGTTCGTTGTGCCTCTAAAGGAAAATCTTAAGCTGGGGTTTGCTCTACTCGTCTGCATGGTCATGTATTATGCCATCGGAGCCATGTTGGCTTCAAAACCTTTATTTGAACGCATGGTTTCTGAAATCAAAGTGAAGGCTCGGCATGTTTTGAGCCATTTAGAAGTTTTAGCTACCTCTTGTTGAGACTTGAAGAATATCATGCATGAAGCTTTTCAAGTCATCTCATGTTTTGACATGTTCGGAACTGCTCAAGCAATCGGCCGGCGCAATGCGGAGAATGAGTAGCAGCTATATATCAGTTCTGTATGTATCTTGATTCCTCCATGTCAGTAGGAATTAATTCCCTTCTTTCATGCTGTGCTTAGTGAGACATTTTTCTACTTAGAAAATAACGAAATCCGAATCATCAGTGATTTTCTAGTTCAACACAATAATAATGAAATCCAGACACATGCCATGTCTTTAAGTTTATTGAATTTGGCCAGAATTAGATTGTTTTTTTCTTACTTATGTTTTGGTAATCATGTTTTAGATGCTTAGTCATTTTTTTTTTCCTTGTTGAGAATATATTTTAGATAGGTGATATATGAAAAATTAAAAAGAGTGCAGAGCTTGGACTGAGTTTGATATATTTCCAGATGTTTAGACCCTCTTCCACTACATCGGTTTGTAATTAAAATAATCATGAACTTTTATATATAGCCAATAAACTCTCCTACTACAAATATGATGAATTTTTCCATTATATGTCACTATGAAAATCAAATTCATTTAATATATGCAATTTATAATGGAAATATTGATATAGGTTTAGTTAAAGATTAATCAACTATTAAGTTAGGTTTTAAAAATAATTTTATATTATTTTTTAATATATCCTCTCAAGTTGTGCATAATTTTTATTAATTAAAATAACAATAGTGAGATTCGAATTCGTAACTATTTGATTATCAAAATTATGATATCATATTAAAAAATCAATTCAACTTAAAAACTTGAATTATTAGATTAATCTCGAAAAATAATTTTATATTATTTTTTAACAAGTTAATCATAAACTTTGTGAAAATTAATGAATCATAATCAAATGATTAAAACATCAATTATGTGAACAGATCATATATATATATATATATATATATATATATAACATTCCTTGCATCAATATTGGGTTAATGCTTGCAGATAACAATATTCCTTACGTCAACAACAATATATTTTCACCTTTCTAATACTTTTTCTATTTCCAAATCATTTTTTTATATAAATATCTTATTAGATTAAACATAAATTACAGTCCTATAGATTTAATAACAATATTTAACTTCATCACTTTCAATTTATTAAAAAAAGTACAAAAGACAAAAATTTAAACATATAAAAACAATACTCCTATTAACAAAACCTAATAAGTACTTTGAAAACACTGCACATCATGGGTGAAACATTGAGGGAAATGAAATCTTTTTACAAGTTACATGAGTTATTATCAAATTGATTTTGAATAAATAAGTTTCTTATATTTTAAAAGCATAATAAAATAACTAAAATATTCTTGAGAGTAAAAATTATAAAACTAGTGTTTATGGGTTTTTTTTTTATATATTTTCATACTAGTTTTTTCGTTATAATCAAGTTGACTAAGAAGTAATTTGATTTTTTAATATTATAACATATATTTTTTTAAAAAAAAATGGTTGGCGTGCGGGCTTGCGCTCTTCAGGTGGCGCCTTCACCATCCAAAAATCCCCTTACATCATGTCATTAGAATTATTGCAACATCTTCTTCGTGGTGGGATGACGATTGACAACAACAAATAAGTTTTTCATATTCAAATTAAATTTCAGAGTTGTCCTTTTATTTACTAAGATTTTAACTTTGGTCCTTATTTTTTTGATTTTTAATTTTTGTTCTTGATCTTTTTATAAAATTTTGATTTGTTTTTAATTTCATCATTTAATCCCAATTCGTAATATTTTATTTTTTTTAATTTGACCCTCATTCTTTTGATAGTTTTTTTCTTTAGGTCCTTTTGTTAAATTGATTTTTCTTTTCAATTTCACCATTCAATAAAAAAAATTATAGTTGTCGTCTAATTTTTTTTATTTCAACTTTGATTCTTATTTTTTAATTTCTATTTTTAGTTTTAGGATCCTTTTGTATAATTATATTTCAATTTTATCTTTTAATATTTTATTGATTAGGAATTAGATTTCATGGTTTTTTCAAACAGAGCGTTTCCAGTTTAATGACCCGGGTCACGAGTTTGAAAAGTTGATGCGGGTTGACATTATTTTTTCTTTACGTATTTTCTTTGCCAATTTCATCATACGACATTGGTTTTTTTTTTTTTTTAAGAAAATGAGCTTTGTGATTTTTTTTCTTTTCTTTTCTATTATACTATCCCGATCTCATAACTTGGGTTGCGGGGTTGACGAGTTAATCCATGTTGACTCAGCTCTTATAACTTGGGTTGACTCGGTCTTTATAACCCAAGTTACAAGTTTTTCATGCTAACTCGGGTTGACTTAAGGTTTTTTTGTTATTTTTAATCAATTTATTATTTTTTCATATTTAATTGGTTGAGAATTGAGTAATATTATTTTTTATTTTTTGAATTTTTTTTTTAAGTTATCATGATAATTTTTTATTTAGTCCCAAGGAAAAACAAACCAGCAAAGCAAGCTTTGAATATCATATGGGTCCGTGCGTGCCCTAACAAACGGTTACCTTATCTTTTCTGTTTATCAAATTCATATTTTGCCGCGAACTCTGACCAGCCAGCATCTTCTTCTTCTGGCAAAGCAAAAGCAAA
>Ga0307515_10011625_pt1 | contig 16686 bp, 15 predicted proteins | sample 17_EM_MG_FD_194513 | JGI IMG/M metagenome (GOLD analysis project Ga0307515, IMG submission 194513) | Populus trichocarpa ectomycorrhiza microbial communities from riparian zone in the Pacific Northwest, United States - 17_EM | ecosystem: Host-associated > Plants > Roots > Unclassified | place... | reverse complement strand
AATTCTAAGAGTAATTCAGTTATTTTTACTGTGCACAACCAAATAAAAATACAAAAAAAAAACCCTTCATGGCAACACAATAATATATTTTTTTAAAGGCATCGATGTAATTTTACTATGCAAAAAAAAAAGTAAATGCCCGCCTTGTCCATGATCAATTGTAAAATGCCAACATGGTCTCATTGAAAAGACAATCCTGCCCCTAAACATTTTTCTTAACCTTTTATTTTTCAAGGGCAATATAGTAAATACATCATTATCATCCATAATACATTGTGTCTAGGAGCACATTGAATTCACCATCCTTTTTAGATTTATTTTTTTTATGCTAGATTAAAAGGCAAAGCCAATTGATTGTATCAATTGTTATGATGCATTAGAAAAAAACTAAACCTAGATGAGAAGTTATTGTATCCCAAGACACATAACATTATTCATTATAATAGTGTAATTACTATATTGTCTCTTGGCCATAAAACTTTTGAACTAGGAATTGAAGGCAAGGTAATTTTTTCACCATAACAAAATTTTCTTTTGCGTATTGTATGTGATTATTTTGGTAATATTGTTTTTCAATATACAGTAAAATTATTCATTTAACCCTGAAATAAAATAATCTAATGCCTATTACTAAAAGACATTTTTTTATTTTAAATCTTTTTAGAATAGCCCTAAAAGACAAAACCAATTGAACTCTTACCTAAGGACTTTCTTTTGTCATTTCACAATGTTTTTATTCTAATTTTCAAGAGTGCTTTGGGGTATTATTGTAAATTATATTTATTAAATATAATTATATAAAAAAACTTGTTGGCATGCGGCAAGCGCCAACATGTGGAAGGCCCCATGCTGTTCGAGTGGTGAGTTGGGGGCTGCCATCCACCAAACGTTTTTTTTTTCGGGGTGGCATTTGAAAGGTCTTAGCACCCCCAACCAGATAAGGCAACGTGTGTTCCACGCTTCAAGGTGATTTGACGATGACGGTCATTTTTTTCACCCCCTTCTCCCCCCCACCTATATTTTCACATCAACCCCTTCAAAATTAAAGAAGAGCCATTTAATTTGTTGGTTCTTCAGATTTGATCTCTTTTCTTTTTATTATGATTTTTTTTATCTTGAATAATTTATTGAATATGGTCCTCATTCTTTTTATTGCTATTTTTTTGTTTGTAATCATTTTTCAATTGATTTTGTTTTACGATTTCATCCTCATTTACTTCCTTTTTTTCCTATCAAATTTAATCCTTGCTCTTTTGATTGCCAATTTTTTAGCCTTGATAGGTTTTTATTTTAAATCATAAATGATTTTATTTTTAGATTCCACCCCCATTTGTTTTTGTTTTTTCCTATCAAATTTAATCCCTATTATTTTGATTTTTAATTGTTTTTGCTTTTACAAGTTTTTAAAATTGATATTTTCAAATTCACTCCTAATAAACTTCTTAGTTGGACCAAAATCTAGGATTTCACGGGTTATGAATTTTTAAAATTTGACTGGGTTTAGGATATTTTCTCGGGTTTGCTTGTTTTTTACAAATGTTTTACAATTTCAACCCCTATGATTTTTTTTTATCTTTAAAATTTGGTCCTTATTCTTTTAATTGTTGTTTATTTTATTTGGCATCATTTTTTTAATTAAAATTGCATCCTTAGGTTTTTTCCATCAAAATTTATTCTTTAAAATTAAAATGGTTGAGAACTAGGCTTTTTGATTAAATCCGAGTTACAAATTTCACGGATTGTGACTTTTAGCAATTACACTAGGTTTAAGAGATTCGTCGAGTTTGCTTGGCTTTTTTTCTTTTTCTAAACTAATGTTTTCTTCTTCTTTTTTATCCTTTTGTTTTGTTATTTTTTGCATTTTGATTCTATTGAGTTAGCCCTTAACAATTTCTTGTTATTTCACCCCCTACCATTTTTTAATATATAAATAATCTATCAAATTATAAAATTTTACCCCCGATGATTTTTCAATCTTTAAAATTTAGTCCTCATTCTTTTAATTGCAATTTATTTTGTTTGGGCTCATATTTATTGTTTTTTCAAATGTCATCCTCGAGTTTTTTTCTATCAGATCTTATCCCTATTTTTTTGTTGCTAATTTTTTTCTTTTGCATTTTTTTTATTAATATTTTTTCCACGATTTCATCCTTCAAAATTAAATTTGTTGAGAGTTAAGTTTCTTGATTGAACCTAGGTTTAAGATTTCATAAGTTGCAAATTTTAGAGATTAGATCAAGTTTAGAAGGTTTGCTTACTTTTGTTTTCCCTTTTTTTCTTATTTCTAATCTTTTTTTTTTGTTTTATTTTCTTATCTTTTGGGTTTGATTCTATTATGTTAGCTCCCTATAATTGTTTTTAATTCCACCCCAATCATTTTTTAATCTATAAATAATCTATCAAATTAAAAATGTTTTTCAATTTTATCTCTATGATTTTTTTAATTTTTCAAATTTGGTACTCATTCTTTCAATTACTATTTATTTTGTTTGGGATTAATATTTTTTTTCAAATTTAATCCTCCTTAGGTGTTTTTCTTTTAAATATTATCCCCATTCTTTTTGTTGCTTTTTTTCTCTTTTATAGGTTCCTTGATTAATATTTTTTCAACTATTTCATCCTTGAAAATTAAATTGGTTAACAGTTATGCTTCTTGATTGAACTCAAGTTCAGGATTTAATGAGTTTAAAATTTTTAAGATTAGACTAGATTTTGGAGGTTCACCTGAGTTTTCTTGGTCTTTTCCTCTTTTTTAAGTTGATGTTTTCTTCTTATTCTTTAAGTTTTACTTCTTCTCTTCTTTTTTTTAACTTTTTGTGGTTTTCCTTCTTTTAGGGTAGCATTGAGTTGTTTGATAATCCAAATAGGCTTGGGTATGGTTTTTTTTATCTTTTTTGCATTGTTTGTTTTTTGTTAGTTTATTTATTGTTATTTTTTTTTATATTATTTAAATTACCACTTGAACCAATGACTCGAGACTTGGATTTGTAAGCCTACAACTGTTTTTACATTAAAAAAATTTACTTTGCATGTGGAGAAGTACGAGCAATATATCTAGTAAATTCTAAGACTTCATTGTGGTCCCTTTTACTGAATTTAAATAATAAGCGAGTCTGTAAATCATTTTCTTCATCTCATTTGGAAACGGGAAAAGAAGGGAAATTTTTTTAAGAAATTTAATTTCAAGTTCTACATCGTAGGACTACAGAGTTCACTTCCTGTTTGGTATTGTGGTAGCAGTTTCTTTTCAAAATATTTTTCACTTGGAAATGCATTGAAATAATGGTTTTTTTTATTTTTTAAATTTTATTTTTGACATCAGCACATCAAAACGATCCGAAAACATAAAAAATTTAATTTAAAGTAAAGAAAAAAATAAAAATTAAATTAAACTTTTTCAAAAGTGTTTTGGAAATGCAAAAACAAACAGACAATGCTGATGTTTGTAAACTCTAATATCAAATTCAAGATTCACATAGCTCAAGAAACATGGTGAGAAATATGAATGTGATGTGGTGTTGTATTAGAATAATTGATAGATAAATGTATCTATGGTTTTGCCAATATCCAGTCCTCTTACTCTCTAATTTTCTTCCAACGATTTCTCCTAGGATTTTATAGTCAAAGCACTTATTTGTTGAGGCGAAATTGATCCAATTCAAAGTTGTTGATGTTTATACTGATGAATCATAGAAGAAAAACTCCGATTCATTTTTATTAAATTCCCTTCCTATTAACCTGAAAGTTCTTCTTAGATATAAGAAAATGTTTCAATTCATGAGCCAAAGGTTGTAGTTCTTGAATGAGCAATCAAAATGATTCTAGGGTATCCTCAAGTTTAGGTATTGTTCATCTATTGATCGCGATATGAAGCATTTTTTAACGAGCTCTATTATGATCATATTTATAAGTGAGCATCTCTTGTAAAATACGAGAAACACCAAATTTCTTGGAGCTTAAATCTCCATTTCTCTTGTTCTTTTTGTTTGTCCCTTTCTCTAAGGGGTTGTGTAACATTTTATAGCAACTTTGTACTCGACCAATGCAAAAAAAAAAAGTATAAAGCTTCAATATTTAATGAGTACAGGGACAAACGAAATTCAAGAAAAAATAAAAAAAGTAAAGAGGAAAGCAAATTCATTATATATATACACACACATTTTACTATTCACTCTAACATTGCAATTACCTTTTTGCCCTATCCATAAAAAACCAATGGCCTTGGTAATGGGGGTATTTAAGTCTTTTTGCACGACCAATTAGTCATTAAAAGTTGATCGGGGGTACATGTGTCTTTTACAATTTTTAAACACAGTAAAATGATCTAATTATCATTCAAGTCAAAATTATTGAAACTTACAAACAACGGTATTTCTATCATTTCACTTTTCAAAACATAGAAAAATGACAACTTTGCCATTGAAATTAATTATAAAAAAAAAACATGCGCTCAGGTGCTTTTTGGTCTTTTCACTATAGTTTTTTTTGTTATTACCAGTTTCATGGAAGGCAATTTGATCTTTTTACATAGATTAAATAATATTTTAATGCAAAAGATGGTTGGAGCGTCGGAGGCGCCCACGTATTTAGGCGACGAGTGCAACACCTGCTGGTGTCAAAAAATGCATTTTCGTCGTGTCGTTGGAATCGCCTCCACTTTCTCTTCCTATTAGTGCAACACTTGTCAATGGTAATGGAGCAGTTTGTCACTGAAAATTATAGCTTCGTCCTCTCTATTGTTGGTATTTCAACTTTGATCCTTATTCTTTTGATTTCTAATTTTTATTCTTGAATCTCTTGTAAAAAATTTATTTGTTTTCAATTTCATCTTTCTATTCCAATTTGATCCTTATTGTTTGATTTTTATTTTTTTTTCTTGGCTTTTTTATAAAGGTTTTATTATTTTCAATTTCATCATTCAATCTAAGTTTATTGTATATTAATTTTTTTTCTAATTTGGTCCTTATTCTTATGATTTTTTTTATCTTGTTGTTAGAGTTATTTTTCTTTACAATTTTACCCTCCATTTAAAAATTTGTATTTGCCCTTAAATTTATTTATTTTATCTTGATTTATATCCTCATTCTTTTAATTACTCTTTTTTATTTTCGATCCTTTTATGTAATTATTTTTTTTATTTCATCCTTCAATATTTGATTTGTTAGAGATTGGGCTTCACAGTTTTTTTTTTTATGTATGGTGCTTCCAATCTAATGACTCAGATCATGGGTTTGAGAAGTTAATGAGGCTTGACATCCTCTTTTTTTTGTTTATGTTCTTTTCCGATTTAATCATTGGACATTAATTCTTTTTTAAAAAAATTAACTTTGTGGTTTTATTTGATTTCTTTTCTATCGAGTTATCCTAACCTAATGAATTGGGACATGAGTTTAGCAGGTTAACTCGGGCTTTCTCAACCCTTATTTCCCATATTACATGTCTATCATGTTAACTCAGTTTGACTCGAGCTTTTTTTTTACCCAGTTGTCCTTGTATATTTGATTGATTGAAAAACGAACTACATCGTTTTTTTTTTTTGCTCTTGGAAAAGGCTTATTTTCCAAGTTATTGTGATCGCTTTTGTTTTTTAATTTTTGTTTGTTTACTATCATTGCCTATTTTTTATTATCTGGTTAAAATAAAACCAGCTTATTTAACCAGTCAAGGATATAACCCGAGAAATAGAGTTTTCATCTTTAAAAAAAACACATGTTTGTGGCACTTAAATATCATTTCTTATAAAAAAAAAATATAAACCCATGGTGTAGCGCATACCCACATCTAGTAATAACCAAAACTCATCTATATATCAATCATTTTAATATGATAGCGTTGAGGCACATGACAATGTTTTTTTTTTAATGAAGAATAAGATATAAAGAGAGATCAAAAGTTTAAAGAAAGCAATTGCATTGTCTATGTTATACAGTTGTATGCCTGATGAATTGAGTAGGTTATGATATATATATTAACAAAAGCATTTTAATGGTGATTTTTAGTGTTAAAGAATCTTTAGCTAATTTTCACATTTCAAAACTAAATAGCTTGAAGCAAGTCATCCACACTAGAGAACTTAACTTTAATCCTAAAAACTTTAATTTAGAAATTAATCATAATAATATGATTTTATTTTTTTCATATGAATAAAAATATTAAGATTTTTACTGAAATATTTATATGGATGTGATGGATCAGGATTTAGGATTTAGGATTAAGCATTAGCTTCCAAAACAAATTTTTTTTAAGCCAAGCCTGAATTTAACGAACCCAAAACCTTGAAGGCCCAAAACAATGGTCCCAAGCAACGTGCATAGCCCAACCGCTTTTGAGCTCAGCCCCTAGAACTAGGACCATGAGAAGGGCCCAAGCAGCCCAACATCTTAGGCGTTGCACACCAACCCAACACCCCAATGGGCTTAGGCACGTGCCTAAGCCTAGCATAGGGCGCTAGCCCCACACTTATTGGGCTTAAGCTCAACGCTCGAGCCCAACATCCATGGGCCTAGGCATCATGTTTAGGCCTATTTTCAACCCCTAATGGGCTCAAGACACTTGCATAAGCCTAACACTCATAGCCTGGTATTTTTTAGGGACCCCACGCGAGTCTCTTAGGATGTTTACTAACCTAATACATTTGGGATCCTACTCTCCCTACACCTCTAGGTGTATAAAAACCTTTCATTGCCTCTCACCTTATTAATACATTTGAGTGAAATACAACTAAGCCAACAACATTAATTTATAGGGGTAAAATTACTCTTTAGCCCCTCCACTCCATAAAAAAACAAGATTCATTAGCTATAAATACACTATAAATCATCGAGGTTCAAGGTTGATAGTTTCTCCATTCTCTACATATTTGAATATATATATATATATATTCATAGTATCTCTCTCTAAAATATCATTGCACTCTCTCTCTACAAAAATACTTACTTGAGCATCTGAAAACCCCTACTTCTACCAAAAAAAATATGTTGCAGGTATTTGGCTTCCCACATCAAGTCACCAAACACATTGTCTTCCCACATTAAGCTACCATGTATTTTAGCTTCCTACACCAAGCTATCACCCACATTTGCTAAGATAAATGGATCAAATTACAAAAACTAAGTGATTAACCTATTATCCAACCTCATAAACCTTATTACTAATCACCTTAGATTTTGGATCATCAATTAGCGTCATCTGTGGAACTAATCAAAAAGCCATTAATTATTTCTAAAACTTGTTTTTGACATTCATATACCATTCCATGGCAGATAATCGAGACACACATGAGCTAGGACGTGTGGTGAATATACATGTTACCGCCATCATAGGCTCTTCTTCCTAATCATACTTTCAATAACTCATCAATCAAGTGCAAGTCCTTCATCATATCACGTTGGTAACCCAATGGAAAAACCAAACATTGTCACCCCAGCAAGTCTTGACACCTTAAGCAGCACATAATGCCCCAGCACCACCACCACCGACCACTTCTAAAGCCCGTAAACAATTGACTACCCTGAGGAGTCTAGGAAGAATGACATCCAAGAGAGTATTCTGCATCGACGCTCACCAAGTCCCTCAAGAGGTCACTCATTCAATCGCAATATCCCCATACAAAATAGGAACTTTAGACGTGTTTCGTCCGACAACCACAAAATGGATATTAGTTACCAATCCTATTGTTTCATGCTATACTATGTAGGCTCCTTAGAGCCTAGCAAATAAAAGATCGAGAGACAATGAATATTTGAACATTAATATGATAATGTCTATAGTCCTCATCAGGTGCAGGGCTCTTCTTTGTCCATACAAGTTTTAAATACTTGAATCCTTAAGGACTATATTTTTATAAAAATAAGCTTGGACAACTGTGATGGTATTGGTAGCCTAATAGAGCATGTGCAAAACATGCTTAATAGCTTTGAACTAGTTATCCAGGATAGCAATGTGATGTGTAAAATCCTCCCCAACAACCTTCAAAGGGTATGTGTGTGCCTAATATAATAATTTGGAGTCATGCTCTATTAGAGGCTTCAATAACCTTTATACCAAACTAGTGGCACATTTCAACACCAATATACCAGCCCAAAAAAGCTCCACGAATCTATTTGGTGTTACCTAGCTAAAGTGTGAGTCCACGTGGGCATACTTGAAGAGGTTTAATAAGGGGATGCTCAAGGTGAAAGCGTTGTCTGAGCTAGTAGCCTCAGAGACCTTGATAAATAGGGTTAAGAGAGTGTGCACTGTAAAGAAAACTTTACGCCTTGCTAGACAGAAGCTTGCTCAAAATGAAGCAAGTCATTGAAAATTATATACGGGTGGAAAAGGCAAGTATGCTACGGCATGGTCCTTCCTGTTTTTACAAGGACAACCAATATGAATGACCTTCCAAGAAGAATCATTCTCGTATTGGGAATTAAAGCTCGAGGAATAACTAGGAGAGACCTGTAGGCATTTGGTGTATCCTAAAAGTTTACTACACCCTTGAATCAAAATGGAACAACCCATTATAGTCAAGACAAATACCTACCACCTTTAGGATATGAAAGAAAAAAAATATTTCTCGCGTTTAACACTACGATCACCTCAAGATGTATTATCCTTAATAGGAATGTAAATTTATTTCTGAAATAAAAATATTTTCTATCTACAACTCTCCAGTGCAGCCTTAAACTAACACGACTCTCTAGTAGGGCCTTCAGGCCTCGCGCTATCTCCAAAGATTGATATCGAATTTCCCGCTCTCTAGTGTGGTCTCTAATTAACACAACTCTCCAATAGGGATTCTGAGCCTCGTGTTATCTCCAGGGATGGTCGTGGGCCTCCCGCTCTCTAAAGTCTTGAACTAACACAACTCTCTAGTGGGGCTTTCAGGCCTTATGCTATCACTAGGAATAACCACAAGTTTCCTATTTTTCAGTGCAGTCTTAGACTAACACGACTCTCCAATATGGCTTGCTGGCCTCACATTATCTCCAAGTATGATCTTGAATCTCTCATTCTCTAGTGGGGGGCTCTTATGCTCCATACTTTGCTAAAAAGGCCACAATCCTCCCATACTCCAACGTGACCACTTTATAACGGGGGGCTCCCTCATTTCAGGTCATCTCTAGAGAGGCCACAAGCCTCCCACTTTCTAAAACAAAAACTCTCCAATGAGGGCCTTCCACTCCAGTATGATAACTCTCTAGTAGTGAGTTTCTAAGCCCCACACCATTGTTATGGAGGTCATAAACCCCCCACTCTTCAATGAGATATTTCTCTAGTTGTGGGATCTTAAGCCCCACACTATTTCCATGGAGACCATATGCCTTCCACACTCTAATTTTATCACTATCCTATAAGGGGTTCTCAATCACCTACACCATCACACAAAAGGCCACGAGCCTCCACCTTTCCAATATGATCTTGAAACAATATGACTCTCTAGAGGGGTTTTCGAGCCTCATGTTATTGCTAGGGTTGTCCTTCTATGGTTTTTCCCAAATCATTTAGAAATGTTTTGAAGTATGGTCTCCTTCATGGATTCCTATTTACCTTTTTAGAGATTTTTCTAAGTATGAGTTCCCCTTTACCTCTTAGAAATTTTTCTAAGTATAGTTTTCTCTATAAAGTCCCTTCTACCTTCTTAGAAATTTTGTATGGGATTCTTCATGGGTTCCCCTCAACCTTTTAGAAAATTTTTCTAAGTATGGGTTCCTACAATGGGTCTCTTTAACCTTCTAAAATGTTTTTTAAGTATGAGTTCCTTTGTGGTTCCTCTATATACTTTTTCTAAGTTTGGATCCTATCCAGTTATTCTCATATGACAAAAGCACTTTTTGAATCATGGTGTATACCTTTACACACGGGTTCTCCAGTAAATTACCTCGGGGTTTCCACCCATCTTCCCATACAAAGAAAAATCAATGAACTCGTTATAGTAACCGAGAATTTTTATAAGTCTTTGTATATCAATATCATAAAAATTTTGGGGGGCTATTGATGGATCATGATTTATCATTAGTTTTCATAACAAAATTTTTGTTAAGCCCTAGCCCAAATTTAACAGGCCTAAAACTCTGAAGGCCTAAAAAACCATGGTCTTAGGCAACGCGCTAGGACCAACTGCCCATGGGATCAACCCTCAAGATTGAGACCAAAGGACAGGCCCAGGCAATGCATGAGGCTAGTGCTGGGTATACACCCTAGTGTCACTAGCGTTGCACACCAGCACAACACCCCTATGGGCTTGGGCACACGCTCGAGCCCAACGCTAGGCGCCAGCCCCATGCCTTTTGGGCTTAGGCTCTGCACCCAAACCCAATATCCATGGGCTCAAGTAGTGTGCCTAGGCCCTTTTCACCCCCTATCATGCTCATGACACACATCTGAGTCTAACACTCCAAGCTTGATTTTTTAGGACCCACGCGGGTCTCTCATGATTTTTACTGACCCAATACATTTGGGATCTTACTCTCCCTACACCTCTAGGTGTATAAAAATCTCTCATGGCCTACCACGTCATTAATATATTTAAGTGGAATACAACGCATGACCAACAACATTAATTTAAGGGGTAAAATGACTTTTCAGCTCCTTCATTCCATAAAAATAACAAGATTCATGGGTTATAAATGCCTCATGAATCATCTAAGCTCAAGGTTGATAATCTCTCCATTTTATAAATATTAGCATACATATTTTCAGAGTATTTCTTTCTAAAATATCATTGCACTCTCTCTACAAAAATACTAACTCAAGCATCTAAGAGTCCACACATCTACCAAAAAGGATCTTTTACATGTACTTAACTTTCCACATCAAGCTACCACGCACATTGGCTTCCTACATCAGGCTACCACGCATTTTAGCTTTGATTATATTGCAAGGACTAAGTGATTAACCTATTATCTAACCACATAAGTCTTATTTCTAAGCACTTTGAATTTTAAAACATCATCATGATATAATGCATTTTGCTAAGAAAACTCAACTTTAATCCATAAAAAAAAAAAAAAAAAAAAAATTTAGGTGTCACGCATGCTACGAAGCGTAACAATCCTTCCCCGGATTGTAAAACGTAGTCCAAATGCATTTTCAAAAGAAGTTGGTAATATGTTAGGTATTTTGGGTGTAACTATGGTTCTACAGTCTCTAATTAAATATTTGTGAATTTGTTTGTTCCAAGTCCAAACAGCACCTTAAAAAGTAATTAATTAATGCTTGCTTTTCATGTTCATCCAAATCGAGCTTTATGCCTGTTTGTGAATCATCATTCTGGTTGTGTTCGTGACTTTTAGCTGTGGTTTTGTAAGTTTTTAGTAATATTTTAAAAGTCAATTCAACCGCCTCTTCCATGTTTTATTTTAAAAGCCACAGCTTTTCTAAACGGATTCAAAATCTACTCGAAAAAATTGACTTTTGAAAAGTTATCAATTATTGCTTATATAAATAACACATGGAAATACTTAAAAGCGACAAACATAAACCTTTTTTTTTTTTTTTTGTCCTTAGATATGCAACTTCCATGCTAGGGAAATGTTTTGAATTTGCTAATCTGAAGGAACGTGACTGGGCTGAGATAGCATCATGGCTCTGTTCATCAATTAGTAAAGAACCTGAGATGTAATTCCTTAATTTAATTGGAAAAAGACACTGAAACTTAGAAAAAGCACTGTTGATGAGGAAATAGCAACAAAAGAAGAAGAGAATGAAACCACAATGAGGCGGTGATAAATGGACGCAGTATTTGACCGCAAAAGGAAAAGACAATTAGAGGAAAAAAATACAAGCCCATTTTGATTTCAAAAACTCAGATTTCCCTTTGCATCCTTTGTAATTTTTAAGGCACTATCATGTCATTCTTGAAAGAATAAATTTTCTGCCAATTTACAATTGTGAATATACTTACCATGTCCAGAAATTTACAGGGCAAAGCTAGTAGATTATCTCTAACGATGACAATTGCCTCCTCCATGTGTTCGGTCAGAGTTCGAATTCCCTCCGTCGGAGCATTTCGTGGGGCGGATACCAAGATCTCTCAATGGGATCATATGGAAATATTGTATTGAAAAACAATCTTAAAAAGAAAAGCTATGCAATACTAATTGTAGCATGATGAGACCAGTTTCTGTACCACAGTTCATCAAAACTCTAAGGTAGATTGAAATGCATCCTGTAGGGGTTGTGGGTGGGGGAGAGAGACCAGAGAGATGCTTGTGAAATTGGAGATAAATTGCAGTGGAAAAAAAAAATTATCAGGTTAAATTAATTTCCTATTTTTATGTGGAAATTTTGACTATCACCAGAACAACCCCATCAACCAATTAAATAATTGAAGTAAAATATAACCTCAGAATGTATATTGACATTTTTTCTTCTTCAGATGGCTGTCGCCGTGGGCTTGAAGCAATCGATATTGCACAATCCAACAGATCTTATCATGTCCCCAAAGCTGCCACAAGAATTCAATCAAGAATGAAGAAAACCAGAATTGCACATGTGTGCACCATGTTGGGCACAAAGAAAAGTGGAAAACAAAAATCATGGATTGAATGAGGAAAAGGAACCCTTAGCCAGCTTACCGATCAATGCTGTTCCTAGCTTTCTCATGCTGGTCTGAACCATTGCTCTCTCTCTCAGGGTGATCCACGCTTTTTCTTGATCTCTCTCTCCTATCAGTGCTGGACCTTGACTTCTCTCTGCGGTCTGTGCTTAGCCTAGGCTTTTCTTTTTTATCAGCACTTAGTCTAGACGTCTCTCTCTGATCTATACTAGATCTGGCAACCTCCCTAAAATCTGTGCTCTTTCGAGGATCCTCTGTTTGATCCACAATGGACCCAGATACATTTCTCAGACGTGATGATTTCTCAATGGCTGATATGAACTTCTTGAGATGCTTTATGTATTGTGGGTAAAGCTCCAAGTCACAATGATTCCCTCCCTTCACCCATAATGGTTCATACTTCTCTTTACATCGCTCCCAAAGCTGCTTACCATGGGACCAACTCACAACATCATCATCAGTTCCCTGCAAGAGACAGAAATCACAAAGGATTTCAGTGGATCATAAGAGTGTAAACTTGAGAAAACTTAGCCAATGTTGCATGCTACTAAAATTGGCATTTTATACAGTATAACACCCTTCAGTCTCAGTTCTCAAAGAAAGAGGCGAGCTCTGTTTATCACGGTGGACAGTATCAGTCAACTATAAAACTAATGTGTGCATTTATCTCACAAGACATATAACCAATTAAACAGTACAGCAAAATATTAAGTGCAGCCTTGTTCATACAGTACAACATACGCGTTTCAAGTGTATAGTCTGCTCAGTTTAAAAAAAAGTGTATGGCCTGCAGTATTAACTTTATGTTTTCTTATCCTCGAATGTATTCTATTCACTATGCAAACAGCAGCATCTCCCTGGTTTCATTCAATTGATCATCCTCAAGTTTTTTGGACCTTCCAGAAGACTCTCTCACCTTTATCCGTCTTCAGACATTCAACAGATTCTTTTCTCTTGGCATTTCCTTCAACTTTTTTCCAGCCTTCATTTCAGTATTCCTAGTCCTCTTTTTAATCATATTTATTTCCTTTGGTGTCAAAGCACTCTCCAGGTAATGAAAAACAGGGTGCAATATCTGATACAAAACATGTTTCCATTCTGAAAAATCTAATTTTAAAAACTGCACATGCATAGATAATCTGTGATTATTAGTTAAAATTTAGGATGATTTGTGGAGAAATTTAGACCTAGATTATGATGAAATTCTTCTCCTCAATTATCTCTTGCAGTTTCTTTCATTCTCTCATAAGCTCTTGAACTTTTGCCAAGAAAACTCAAAAACTTTTAATGGATGGTGAATCTTGTTAAATTGAAATGAATTCTACCTGGCCCTATTTCTAAACCATATTCAGCTCCATGGATCCTTTTGCTCGAACTTAATCTCAGCTATAGGTATAGTAAATTTCAGGATAGTTAAATCCCAATCATTTCAAAGAAAATATAAAACAAGCTGAAAGCACACAGCACATGTTGCACGAAGTGCAGCAATCAGAAAAATAGCCCACAATTCTGATCCCAAGTTCAAACTCATAACTGCATCATAGGGACATCTTGGCAACTCAATTTTCCAAAGTGTAATCAAGAATAAGCAAATAGGAGATTTCATGTAAACAGGGAGTTATTGCAAATAATTCACTTAATGATGCATCTCTAGGTTATTCCTTTTACACACTTTCTGTATTGTGTTGGCAAAGATACTGTCTATTACCAAAGGTCATGGCAATGATGCACCTCTTATCCTATAAGAAACTGTAGTGGGGTCTTTATGCTTCATGTTTCTTTGCACAGATGACTTTTCCCGGCCTCTGTGGCCATGTTGGGAAGGATGATGGCGTGAAGAAACATTATCCTAGCAAGCTATAATTTCAGAAACATAAGAAAAAACATCAACCATCATTTTCAAAGGAAAGAAACACTCACATGAATCACCAGTACTGGACAATTGATGAAAGGAATTTTATCAATGTTCTGCACCACAAAAAGCAAACAACCATTAAAATGCAGTTAGCTTGAGTGGTGAAAATATTTAAGACCAAAGCTCTGCAGATGACCATTCAAAGATGAAAAGGACCTTATATATGTCGAACCAGTATGTTCTCTTCACTGGATAGATTACACGAAGGCCGGATGCAATTGGACTGTGAAGAACCACAGCCCTCAATTTTGGTAACCGTGTTGCCAAATCTAAAGTGGGTCCACTTCCAACTGATTGCCCGTATAAGATAACATCTTCTTCTTTAACCCCATATTTCTCTTCAAGACACCTATAAGCAGCTTCTATGTCAACATATGTATTCTGCTCAGTTGGCTGTCCAAAGAGAACAGTGACACAACAAACAGTTAGAACCATCTTCAAAAGAGTGCCAAGCTAAAAACTTTTACCAATTAATCCAAGGCAAGATTTAACTTCAAGAAACAGTAACAAAATTTTACAACTAAATCCGATCTCATCTTGGCCGTCCATTAATTGGTTACCGAATGAAGAGGAAACTATGAGTCTAACACACTTAGTAAAATCACTTGGTTTACTATATATGGTTTATGACTTGTTCAACTCCTCAAGCCAAATTTCAAGTGCACACATAAAATTCTCCGATTTCATTTGCCTATTTCCCTTCCCATTTCCTCTCTTTCCTTCAGCTGCCAAACAAATCCCATTAAAAAGAAAAGAAAAGAAAAATCTTTCCTTTTTACCCAATATTTTCTCAGCAACCAAACAAATCAGTTCCTACCAACAAAATAAAAATAAAAAGAAATTCCAAAATTTCATTCTCACCCTATTTCCTCTCCTATTCTCAGCTACCAAACCAATCCCAAAAAAAAAAAATCTCTTCTCCCCGTATTTTCTCAGCAACCAACACAAATCAATACCAACCAAAATTAGAAAAAAAAATCTCATACCTTTCCAGTTGACTGTCCATACCCACTATAATCATACCTGCATAAACACACAACAAGAACATTAACACTAACATTTCAAAGAAAGAAAAACCCTTTTTTCCAAGTAAAAGTTTCTCTCTTAAGTATCGGAACTGACCCCATCAAGTTAACACGGAGATGCAAACTGAGCTCACAAAACAAATCATACATCTGCCCCAGATCAGCTGCATTTCCATGCGAGTAAAGCACTGTCAATGAAGCCGCAGGGTTCTTAAAATACACCGCCACCACATGATTCCCTCTCTTCGTTTCCAATTTCAACACGTCAACGTATTCTCTATTACTATTATGTACACCCGCCGCCGCCGCCATCCTTAACTTCTTCGCACCGCCCTCCGCCTCCTCGTCCTCCTCCTCCAGCTCGTAAGACGGAGGACTCGGAGGAAAAAACGCAAACTTCGCCGCCATCGTGGATGTGACCGCCCCCATCAAAAATAGCAATTATGCTGTTACTGTTAGATTCAGTAGGAAACAGTGAGAGAGATCAAATCTGATTTGAAAAGTGAAGTTAAGGGACTGTTTGGATGGAGATATGAAAGGACGGAAAGGAAAGGGGAGGAAATTCCGGCGAGGAAAAGGAAGGGAAGCACGTGTGATTATGATTCTTTAATGCGTCACAAAAGTTTTTAAACGGGGGACGACGGGGAGGAGAGATAGTGTGACAATGAGGGCAGGTGATGTTGAATTTCGACAGACACGTGTCCTTCTGGGGTGGGGGGGTTTGGGAGAGGAGAGGAGAGGAGAGGAGATGATGTTTTGGTGTCTCCGCGGTATTTGTTTTTACGGTGAGATCATCTTTTTAAGAAATAATAAATTTTATTTTTTATTTTAAATTATTTTTATATTAATTTAGATAGATGTAGTATGTTAATATTAAAAATAAATTAAAAATTATTTTTTTAATAAAACTGCAATTATGATAATTTTTTTTATTAACAGGGTGTCCAGGCCAACTTGTGTTCACCTCAACTAATTTTATAAATTTTAAAATTAATAACATAACTATATAAGTTTTTATTAACCATCGTATTAATAATTATAAAATTTAAACATGAAATATGGGAGTTGTCGTGAAGATTGAGGCTTTAATTTTGTTTATATATATATATATATATATATATATATATATATATATATTAAAATAAGGGTTGTTGTTCATCCACATCCAAGTTGTGTGTTGTTCGTCAACTTGTATAATTTTATTT
>Ga0307515_10011624_pt1 | contig 16688 bp, 15 predicted proteins | sample 17_EM_MG_FD_194513 | JGI IMG/M metagenome (GOLD analysis project Ga0307515, IMG submission 194513) | Populus trichocarpa ectomycorrhiza microbial communities from riparian zone in the Pacific Northwest, United States - 17_EM | ecosystem: Host-associated > Plants > Roots > Unclassified | place... | reverse complement strand
AAAGTCCAAATCCAAATTATTAGAATTTATTATTAAGTGGTTGTTAAGATATTAAGGTATAAATTTGGTGAGTTTTGAGGTGGGCCACTAGCCCGCGTGGGCCACTAGCCCGCCGACTACGTTATAGAGCACGCGTAGTCTTGATCAGACCTGGCACCGATACACCCAATACGAACCGCTAAAATATCGGTTATCGGAAATATGATATTGCCAATATTGGGGTAAAAATAAGAATTACTAGTTTATACAACTTTACATTATAATAAAGCCTTATTACTTTATGAAAAAAGTTTTCTATAAAATAAAATAGCAAAGCTATTATATAACCTTAGTAAGTTCCTACAGATATACGGAGCAAAAAGAGATTTCTACTTCCTTTTTAGGACTAGTGGCTACCCCCTATAAGGTCGCTAAAGTTATGGGGGCTCTATCGCCTAAGTACCGAGATTTTAGGCGGTCTATGCCTTTAGACCCGCCAAATGCCCCTAAAAGAGGCCCAAAACCTCATCAACCTTATGGGTACCTATGGGGGGAAAACGCTAGTCCCAAAAAGGAAGGGGAAATCTCCTTTGCTCCGTCCTATTGGCAATACCGATATTTTATCGGGACCCCGACGGGTTGAGGGATACCACATGCTATATAATGTAAATTTTCTGATAAAGCGCGACAAGAATCATATCATGAATTTCTACACGAACTAGAAATGATCTCATGCTTCCAGTATCCCAGCCTTCCTTTTCTTGCTCCTCTTGCGCTTCTTATTTTCGTGGATTTCAATGCCTCCATCAGCTTTACTCTGGACCTCATCCTTCTGGTCTTCCTCAGTACCAATCAATCTTTCAAATCCACCCTTGGGCCCTTCTTCATCCCCGAATGTCTCCAATCTCCACATCCTCAACCTTGCTTTCTTATTTAGATTCTTTTTATCCTTCCTTTTCTTCTCAGGATCTCTAAAAGCCGCCATCTTTTTGAGGCCAGCAAATTGGTTCAGTTGTGAATCGCTCGCAAGTAGAATGTCCCGAGGCGTGAGACCAAAGGTCGTAGGTGATGTCTCGCGGTATCGAAAGCGTGTCGGCGTTTTACTCTTCGAGGACCCAGGGTGTGAAAGAGAAACGTCGAGGTTTTGATCAACGAGAGACTCGATGAGGCGGCGGTCTCGGCGGGCATTGCGTTTTGCTTCTGCACGGGCAGCGAGGCGGTCTTTCTTCTTTTGTTTGGAGTTGGATTTGGAGGTATTTGGGCTGTTTTCGTCGTCATCAAGCTCACTACTAGCCCCTCCATCAAGTTCAGCGCCATTTTCGCTGTCATAATTTGCGAGAGTGAAAACGGGCTTGGTCACCTCCGCGTCGTCGAAATCCGGTACAAGATCTTTAATGTCAATGTCGTCATCCCATTTCGGTTTCTTGACCTTCTTCTTGCTCTTGCCGTTCGCTTGGCCGTCGCTCTCAGATCCTGCGTCTCCTTCAGCTTCGTAATACGACTCTCCAAACCGCTCTAGCATTTCTCCATCCCATCGAGCATCATTCCAATCTGCATCTAAAACGTCTGTCCACTCCTCCATCTTGAACTCTTTCCCGCTCAGGCCAGCTGTCTTGCGAATTCGCTTGACCTTCCCCTCCATCTCTTCAATCTTCAGCTTCCTTAGCCGCGCCTTCTCTTCCTCCCTCTCCACCTTTTCTGCCTCCCGTTTCGCACGTTCAGCATCGCGCGTTTTGCGCCGATTGCTAGGCTCTTCTCTGCGGACGGAATACTTCGCAGCCGTATCACGTGCGTGAGTCATCAGCTTCTCGTTGGCTGTGGTAGGGTCCTCGAAGCGCATATTATAAGCAGCCTCGAAGTTTTCGGCGCGCTTTTCTTCTTCCTCGTCATCAGATTCAAATGGTTGAAAGCGCGAGGTGTCGGTGGGGACCCAAGCACGAGCCGCCATGAAGTTGGAGAGGAAAGCTTCGGGATCTTTATCGGCGGATTCAACATCTAAATCTGAGATTTTGGGTTTGGATTTCTTGGTCGGACCGTCGGACTCCTCGACTGGCTCCGGTTTCGATTTGCGGGTAAGAAAATCGTCTTCCTCATCGTCGGAAGCCTCCTCTGCGGCAGCGTGCATCTCTTTGACAATATTGTTCCGGACTGCCTCCTGCTCTTGCGCGTATGTCTTAGGAGGCGCATCCTCGTCTTCGTTTCCACCTATTTTGCCCTCCAGTAAATTCTTCGTGTGATAGTCTCTAAGCGTCATCGGCTTCTCTTTCTTGACAACATTGTTTTGTTCCACTCCCTCCGCATCAAATTCAGAGTAAAATGCTGTCCTGTTGTCGTATACGCGGGGATCTTTTGATCGAATTGCTTGAAGGGTAGCGGAGATTTCGGCGTCAAGGTCTTCTGTAGCTAGGAGGCCTTCGTCGTCCTCTGATTCAGATTCTGAGGAATCGTCTTCGTCGGAAGCTGCGCTGTCATTTCGTGGCTTGACTTTACCGTACTTTTCCTCCACTAAACTTCATTAGCAGTTTCAATAAAATTGGCGTGCCAGTATCGAGCTTACATCTTTGCCTTTCTTCCCGCTTCTTATTGTGTTCAAACTTTCGCGCATATTCCTCATTGATCTTTAGAGAAACCCCACCATTTCCACCATCGGAAGACACCCCATTCCACTCTTCTTCCCCGTTGGATTCGGAAGAGCTGTCGTCAAGAAGCTTAACCCGCTTCGCCGGGCGTTCAACGGAGAGACCAGCAGAGGATTTCTCATCTCTCCGTTCCTTACCAACTGTCCCTGGAATCTTGCTCTTCTCAGAGCTATCGTGCTTAGCCATCTTGCTGTTACTTTCCGAATCTCTTTTTTTGCTTTGCGGACGATTTCCGGGATGCTCAGCGGAGGCGGTGACGGATCGGAAAAACGCACCGGACTTAGTCCAGAGCTACAGTCTGACGTTGGCACACGACAGGTTACGCGCTGTGGATAAAGCTTGTGCTAGAATAGTCGTATCGATGCGCTAAGTCTATTATGTTTCATAGATTCGATGTACAAATTCATTGAGTCAAGACACCCCCATCCCCCTCAACGCTGCCAGTGGAATTGGAAACGTACATGAAATGGTAGAAGAGCAGCAACAGCAGCCGTCGCTGCTACCCGTTGTTAAACCTCTGAGGTTAATGTAAGGGGCTTCCCCTCGTGAGACTATATAAGTTTGGCTGAAAGTGCTAATTCTTGCGCTAGACCCGTAGTTTTGAAAGAAGCAGCCCTTGACAGCCCTACCTTCCGTGCCACCGCCATCCACTTCGGAGAACAAATCGACATAATCGAGAGATGGCTCGAAAACTACTTGAAGTCGGTCAGCAAGCTAGCGCAAGAGGTCAGCGCGTTGGAAAATGTTGTGAACAGCTACTTGGCTGCATCTGCCCCACCTCTGCAGGTTTCAGAGGCCGTAATTGATCACGACTATACTGTCCTAGCACTCAAGAGATTCGGCGAAGGTGCGAAGGACTTCTGGCAGTCAACACTGAGAGGCATGAAAAGAATTGAGATTTCAGTGGCGGACCCAGTAAAGCATTTCCTCCAGAATGACTTGAGAATGCTGAAGGTAAGACGCCGCCGATGTACGATGCATGGTTCGGTAGACTCATTATTGCTTAGGACTCGCGGAAAGCGTTAGACCAATCACAAAGATACTTTGATAGTGTTATCGCCCGATATTCAGGGCAGGTCAAGACGAAGGAACCGTCATCTCTTCGGGAGGATGCCTTCCAACTTCATGAAGCTCGGAAAGCATATTTGAAAGCGTCGATGGATTTCTGCGTCATGGCTCCCCAGGTTCGCGGCACTCTAGACAAGCTTCTGGTGAAAGTGTTTTCCGACCAATGGCGAGATATGAAGAACGCAAGAGACTCGTCATCAAGTAGCTTTGCGAAGTGGGGAGTTGAAATGGATCGCATTAAAGGCTGGAGTCGGGAGATGGAGAATGGCGAAAGGGTCTTCAAACGAGAGCTGCATATTGCACGGAAGCAGATCGAAGATAGTGCTGAATTTAGTGTCCGACCATCACGGGAGCTTGACGATTATGCCGCATCTACAGTTCCATACCTTGGCACGCAAGGCCCCTCTACGGCGAACCTACAACCTACCCCTAAAACTGGGTCCGAGAAAGCTGAGAAGCAAAGTTGGCTTTTCCAACGGACAGTTACTGGTAAGCCGGCAAGGACAGTATGGGTCAGGAGATGGTTCTTTGTTAAGAGTGGCATTTTCGGCTGGCTGACGCAGGGTTCGCGATCCGGTGCTGTGGAAGAATCGGAAAAGATTGGAGTTCTACTATGCAACATTCGCCCAGCATTTCAGGAGGAACGTCGATTCTGCTTCGAGGTCAAGACAAAGGACACCAGCATTATTCTTCAAGCTGAGACGCAAAGCGAGCTTATGGAATGGATCACGGCATTCGATTTGGCGAAACGTAAAGCCCTAGAAGATACAGCGAGAACAGATAGCTCAAAAGGATCCCAGACTGTCGACGCCGCCTTTGCGATAAGCCCTCCTGTGGCACCAGAATTTGCTGCACGAACTGCAGATGGCCATGTCCCTCACCTGAGTGATGAGCTCTTAGGTGGCGATAGAACTGAGACACTTCCTATTCCCGGCTCAGACTCAGCAGTGGGCGGTCTTGCTTCAAGAAGCAGCTTTGACATATCGCGGCGAGGAACAACAGTACCACAGGATGGCGAGAGCAGCAAGCGCGATCATACCACAAGGATCATTGAAAAGCTTGATTTGCACCGTAAGTCAACTGCTGGACCTCAGTTAACAGGAAATCCGTCAGCCTCCGCCTCAGGAGGAATAGCAAACTTGATCTCTGCTAGCCTTATGTCTGCCAGTCACAGTATCTTGCCAGTAGGACAGATAGCAGCACCTTCTCCAGGGCTGCCGGACCCTCGGACAGGCGCTAGTCAAAATATTCCTACGAGCAGTCTTGCGCCCTCTACTCTTGCCAATCCTCCTGCTCCAACCAACCTCAGCAAGACTGCAGTTGTTGTTAGTGGAGAGCGTGGCCTTGGCCTTGGCCGCTTTGACGGTGGTATGCCGGGCGGCCTCATGGCCAACCTGTGGGGTTCAATGAATTGGGGATACATCAATAGTTTGGAGCGGGGAGAGGTGAAGCCACTACAAGAGAAAAATATATCACAACCTCCAAGCCCTGTTGGTCGCTCCCCAGCATTGGCACCGGTGGATAGACCCAACGATAACTCTCAGGAAATTTCTCCGTCACCAGGCACTATCACTCCAAATCCTGCTGCCCATCGAAAGACAATTAGTCTTGGCGGATCTAGCCCATCAGGCATTCAGAGACCAACAATTGTCACGGATGACTTTCCCAACTATTATCCTCTTCCTCTCCGAGCACAGGATGCCCAGTTCCGAATTCTCTTCCCAAATGTCCCCCGCGAAGAAAAGGCCGTCCTCGTTTTCCGCGCTGTCTGGAATCCCAGTGATCAGCAAGAATTCCCTGGCAGAGTATATGTCACAGCGCGCAATGTATACTTCTACAGCAACCATCTCGGCCTTGTCTTAATTACTAGTCTTAGCTTAACTTCTGTTGAGGAAGTCACAGCAGCGCCTGGCAAAGACTGCGATTTTTTGTTTCTCCACTTCAAACCGGGTACAAGAGAAGATAATGTTACGAGAGTTACAATCAAAACATTCCTTGAACCTCTGAAGATATTGCAACGGCGCTTGAACTTCCTTGTCCGCAACGCTGCTGGTGACGACTTGAGCTTAGAAGAGATAGTCAAGTCGTTGATCCGGACGGAAATAGACGACAGCACCAACAGCCCAAGCCTTGAGAGCTGGGAAGATGTTTCAGTTAGTACCCCAATGGATGCTGGATACGGCCGTAAAGATGTCAAGGATAATTTGCGGACCGATGGGAACCTTTTCGGAAATCAACCAGGCATTCCTGTAGGCAAAAATGCAACGAAATTCAAGCTACCATCTCAACCGGTATTGTATGCGCCGCAGGGGATGACTCGGGTGGCCATTGAGAGGGAGTTTAGGGTCAGTGCAAAAGCGCTATTTCATGTCTTATTTGGAGACAAGAGTGCAGTCTTTCCAATGCTGTACCAGGAACGATGGGCTCAAAGTAAATGTTACTCGCTAGCTACCAAGGTGGTCATACATGCTGACATAGGGAAGGAATTGTCCAAAGTCCTTGGGTACAGCCGGAACAAGGACTTCAACGAAGAGATTTTGAGTATGAAATCGATCTTGCTAACAAGCCTGGTGAGTCTCCTACTATAACACTTGCCGTATTTTGACGTTGCTGGCTTCGTATCGTTAGTGCTAACACTTACCGGTAGGTCCCGCACAAGCGATTGTAATCAACGACTATCAAGTCATTGAAGTGTTCAGTGACCATCTTTGCTACGTCGTCACGGACAAGAAGACGCCATGGTATCTTCCATTGTCCGATTGCTTCACGCTTGTGAGCAAGATTGTCATTACGCACGTAGCAAAATCACGCTGCAAGTTGGCCATTTACACTAAGATAGACTGGTCATGGGCACCTAGGTTTACGAAAAGTATGTGCCCGCACTCACGCTCTCTCAGTTTTCCTAGTGCGATTTTCAGCTGACTTCACCTAGGCCTTATCGAGCGACAAAGCCTCCGCGACCTTGAACTTGAAGCCCTTGACCTTGTTGATGTCGTTGCTGATCAAGTTGAGAGACTGAGTAGCAACAGTCGCACAAGCAAAGCTATCAACATCTTTGGTCAAGTAGGCCAACAAACCCAAGCCGCTCAATTCTCGGTATCAGACATTCCTCCACTTACCCGTCAGCGACGGTTCAAGCTAAAGCGGCGGAGTATGGCATTTGTTTTACTAAGACTGTTTGGCACCGTGTCCAGACGGTCAATCATGACATTGTTCGGGTGGCTCGTGGCACTGCTGGCCGGCATATTCAAGGTTTGTACTGCACATACCTTGTTGATAGGCCTATTGCTCCTCAGCGGTGGCACAAATTTCTTTTTCTCATCTAGAGATACTCTTAAATGGTGGAGTGAGCGGAATGCTGGGAAGTTCATGTCAGGAATCGGAATTGGCCCAAGTTTGAGTATGAGCCGAGCTATTCATCTGCGCGATATTGATGATCTCTTCGGAAATCACACTTCTTTTGCTGAGGACTTAGGCAATAAATGGTACATCCCTCTTCCATGCTCATTGAACAAGCATCTACTAATACATACCAAGTCTTCAAACATTCAACGATCTCCTAACGACAACCCCGTCATTCGACTCACAATATGGTAAACTACCTTCCACGCCAACCTCGTTCCTCTCCATTTCAACCCGCCATACTGCCCGCCGTCTCCACAGAACGCGCCAGCACCTAGGGACCTACCGTCATGATCTACTCGTTGCTTTACGCGTTGTCAACCGTGTCGAAAAAGAAGTGCTAACCGCCGAATACGAGAACTGGCTCATGGATGAAACACGTAGGTGTAGTCAGATGGGGGCAATCCTAAGGTCATCGGGCGAAGAGAACGTTCAAGTTACTGAGAATGACGAGGGAGAAGGAGTGAATCAGTGGTTTGCTGAATATTGCGGAAGCTGTCTTAGAGAATTGGAAGGAGTGGAGGACGGAAGAGGACTGGCGTTTACATGAGAGGGTGGCCTACTTTTCAGACTTTTTTGGGGGGTGCGGATAGCGTATCTGCAGCATTTGTATGTATAGTATGTGCATGGATATCTGGTCCGGCGGCGCCTCGATAAATTTTTTGGGCCTTAGAGCTGACCTCAGAAGCGTATATCTAGCAACGACCAGAACACTTTCGCTTGCTGATTGCTAAGGATATTAACCTCGACAATATACTCATCTACCTCAGGATAGTCTATAGAATCAATGAATGAAACAGCACTAATCTAGATTTGTAATATCTATGATTACGTTGTCTACCTTCCGCTTCTTTCGGCAGCTGGCTAGCTCAAGTTCTCTCCCAGCTAGCACCAATATGACGGCGCCAGCCTATTCCGCAGTGGTGTCCAAGGTTATAGGTAGCTTGTATTGTGTCATATAAGTGATAGTTGTAACTTTTTAACTTCGCGCGAATATACCACTCGTCGGTTCCTTCACGTTACACCAAACCTCGAGCGGGTACAATTCTCCATCGTTAATAGCTACATGGGCAAGGAAATAACACCGCGACCATTGACATTGTCGCCAGTTAAGGATTCCTCTTCGTCAACCTCACTAGTAGATGCATAGTACAGTACTTTACACCATCTACATGTCTTGTCACTAATGCCGTTCGTCACCATACATATACAAAACCGCTCAGGGTCCTCCCTATTTGCAGGTGGGCTCTTCTATACGTTGGGCTAAGGCTTGCTTTCGTTGTTTGATAATCATGGACCTTGCCAGCTAAACTAATCAGATATGCGCATAGGTCGCCTGAAATTTAGCTTCGAACAAGCCTAGAGCGTAGGTTGGATCGTAGCGAAGTGTCTTAAGTTCGCTTTCGCTTGCTCAGTGAACAGGAGTGGCGCAGGAACATGTGGCTCGGAATGTTAAAGTCTTTTTCTTAGACCTGCAGGACATAGCCAATGTGTAAATGTGTATGGATGTCGCGAAAAGTATACGGTGGTTAAACACCGATGATTTATGATCTGATTGCACGACAGTCTTCATGCTTGCCATACATAAAATGAACGAGAAATCATCGCGGAACCTTATTCTCTTACTTCTTTAATACCATTTTTGCAAATGATATCTCAACATCAGTACTTTGACAAATATCTACCAATGGTTACATGCGTGGGCGAATGTTAAGCAAGAAAATCAAGTGCTCTCAATGCAATAGGTAACTCCGGGGGAGGGAGGGGTGAGGAAGCTGCGGGCTCGTAAGTGACGGGGTTATGACGGTGGATCCACCGCCTTCCTAATAAAACGTTAATAGGGCAAAGAAAGCAGAAGCCGTTGCACGTGACCTCAAGTTTGGCCACGTAAATCAAATCTTACCCATCTCCGACCGATTCAAGTCTCACTGAAGAAAATATTCAACTGGTCTAGTGATATGAATCGGCACACCCACAAAAGATACCATCCACACACGCTGGTTTTGTCTCGTGTCATGTAGTCAATCCTAGCTTGCTGGCACTGGGCTGGCGCCAGCACTTCGCCAACATTAATAATACCGGCTTTCCCGCTTTCTCCGGCCCCCCCGGATGATTGAATCAAACCCAAGAAGCTTCTCGATACTGATGAGTGAGGTCTGGCTCTAGACCGCGATGCTGGACAGCTGGTTGTAGTCTTGTCTGAAGGGAAATCGTGAACCCCAGCCTTCCGTTATCAAATCAGTCTGTATGGGTGCTAATCAAGACGTATGAGATTTTAGGATTGCTAGATGATGAGAAACGCCTAACCTTAGAGCTTAAATCAGATAGCCTCATTGTATTCTTGTCTCACGTTGGATTATGCCACCGTAAAGTCTTCGACAGGCAACTTTCTTTGTGCAGACACGTGGGGTTTCAGCTACAAGTTATCATTCTATCATTTGCCATGTTTTTCAAGTGTATTATGAGTCAAGTCACCGTAGTCTCATTTACCTGAGTGGCGTGGCGTGAAGCCGCGACCTCGCTTTCCTATTGATGCATTCCTTCCGCACTCTTCCGGCGTCGTTGACTCAGCTAGGAATTCCGCTGACTGCCTCTACCTCCCCATTATGATTATTGGCCCAGCTCCAATCCTTTTCTAGAACGCCTTAGCCACGGAATTTGAGGGCTTATGTCACCGCCTTCGCAGCTTCGATCGACGTCTTAGGCGTTCTTATTATCAGATTCCACTGGATTGGAAATCAGCCTCTATAGTTAAATATGCCGAGACGAGCCATACTAATACAAGAGAAATAGCAAATTTCTTCACAAAACAGCCTTATTCGTTTTGAATTTCACGAAAACAACCACAAATTCCCCAGATGCTGACCCTCTCTGGATTTATCAAGGCTGGAGACAACCACGCTTATTCATCATCGATGTTCGACTGGATACCACAGAGCAATGAGGAGGTGTCCTGGAAGCCGCTCTACCAGAGCTTTTTCAACGAACTCGTACGGATGCGAAAGGAACAAAGCATCACTCCCTCACGAGACATCTCTCGCCTCGTAGTTACGGCACGCAAGCATATGAATATTGGCAAGAGAGGGACTGCAATACAGAAGCGTTCGCCTCAGCTTCGTTTTGCGGTGCTTCGAGCACTCACTCGGGTAGTTGGCAGCATTAACAGAGTGAAAAAGGAGGCCGAGGGTGCGGAAAGACATACGCTCTATCACGAAGGCTACACTAGGGAAACTCAACAACTATCAAAAAGTCGGAACTCTTCGGATCTATCAGAGAAATGTCTGAATTTTACAGGGCCGAGGAAGGCTGCACCGAAGCTTGTCAAGAACTTAAAGAAGTTAAGACCACTAGACTCGAATAGCTCAGACGATCACAATGGCCAAGCTATTTATCCGGAATCAACATGGGCAGACGATCTCCGGAAGGTCTCCGTTCGGAAGGGGCAATCCTATATAGAGATTGCGGCGGAAGAGTTAGCTGCGCTTTCTTTCGTTCTCGGCATACCAATTGCTTTGGGAGATAATTCTGAAAGCACTGACTTAGAGTCATTTGGTGCGTTCGGTATCTCCTTAAGAAGCCATCGATCCCCAGATGGCGTTCACCATTTACACTTCGACTACCGTCAAAGGGACATCCTCCAACGGCCTTCGAAAGGAAGCGGTTACTCCACTATTTTTGCTAAAAACCTAGCATGCGGCTCACTGCCCTTCGCTCAAGACGATAGTGTAACTCATACCATCTTTGTCAATCAAGCCGCGGTTAAATCCTTAAGGCGGGGCCTTAGTACTGCCAACGCTACAAAGAACGTCTTGACGCCACAAACAGAATACCTGTCCCGCCTACCTTCCTCAAAAGCCTCCCGCTTCTACCAGATATCACCACCAAATACTCACTCGGTCAGCGCCACCCTCATTACTTTCCCTGCTGCAGTCGCTTCCCTGCCTTTTACTGGAGGCCTCGCCTCCATGGCTTCGCTACATCTCATCTCCGCTGTTCGCTTCACTGCGTCCGGCGGTCTGGCGCTAGGAAAATTGCTGCAACGCCTAGAAGACTTGATCCACAAAGTTCACCGGCATGCTCCGTCTCTAGAACTTTTCGGTGAATATCTGTTGGACAGTAACAAACGACACTGGATAAAGACAGCAGGATATATGGATTACTTACCTAGTATCTATGATACAGACATCCCAACTGGAGTCGCACGGGTAGGGAGGTATATCACACTACTGGAGCGTATCACAGCTCTGGCCCCCGACGCTGGCACTGACCCTGTGGCGGATGTGTCCGAAGCTTGCCGGCTGGAAGTTGAGCGTGCTTATGATGCTGCCGTGTCAAATTATGCGAAAGACGCGCGTGACTCTGTGCAGATGGGCGACAACACGTTCAAGGATATGGGCGAGGAAATGGCGGACATTCTGAAGAAACCCATACCGTTCGATGTGAAAACCTGTGCAAAAATAGCGAGACTTGTTATTGTGGCGTGGACGTACCAGGCTGGCATTGTTGCATGGAATGAGAAGGAGAAGCAGGAAGCACTCATGCAGCGCTCTGAAGTCGGAGTATATTGTCCGATTCCCATTGATAATATGCCAGTCATTTCTTTAATGAGCTGAAACCAACGGCTTAAAGCGTTCTCGTCCGAGCCCTTGATACTCAATGTATATAAATGGGCTGAGACGGTTTATTCCTCACGTACAGCCTTCTATCTCCCACTTTTAATCTTTCAATACGTAATTGCTTCCTGTTTCATTTATTCCGCTCTCTGATACGTCCCTTGTTAGAAGATTGTACTGCATCGCTTCTTTATTCCGGGTTCGTAAATTACTAAGCTCATTATAGCACAATAGCATACTTTATCTCTCATGAAATCTTGTTTCTCAGCATTATACTGAAGACAATTCTTACGTTAGTAAAGCATCTCAAATTACTCCAGAGCATTCCCTCTGTCACTTGTGCTTCTAATAAGAAGCATACCGATGGTATTTCTAATTCTATAAGTACAATGGAGAGCGCAACAGGCAATAAAAGCAAGAAAAGAAAATCTATAGAAAAGCCCGTCATGAATCTTGATCAGAGGTCTCGCGGGCGGCGGATGCAAGAGGGGTCCGAGGACTCCCTGCAACACGCCATGTGTCGGACGGACGATCAAGAATGAGGACTCTGTCTTATTGAATGAGGCATTGGAGCCTCTATACGGAGGACGGCACAAAAATGCATTTCTCTTTCCTTTATAGGACTAGTGGATACCACCCGTAAGGGCGTCAAGTTATGGGGGCTCTATCGCCTAAGCAACAAGATTTTAGGCGGTCTACGTCCCTAAGACCCGCCAAAGGCCCCAAAGAGGCCTAAAACCTCAGCAACCTTATGGGCACCTTATGGGGGGGAAAACCGCTAGTCCCGAAAAGGGAGGGGAAATCCATTTTTGCTCCGTATATACAAGAGGTGAGTGAGTCACAGGCACCCCTGATCTAACCTTGATATAGAGTGATCGACGTCAGGCCGACACCATGCGAGTAGGAGCACTCATCAGCAAGTCACGCTGCGGCCGGGGAAAAAGACAAGTAAAAAGTCAAAACAAAACCACGCAACAATTGCCAGATGCCAATGCAGTCATCTTGTGCCAAGATCCCGCAAGCGGCGGTCGCAAGAGGAGTCCGAGGACTCCCTGCGACTACCAGGCAAGTCGGGAGAACTTGGTCACAAATGAGGCTGAATGAGAAACACAAACATCTCAGCTAAGCTTAAACATGAAGAGGTAGTCACGCTTTATTAGCTTCCAAGTTACCCTCGGAGCTTTGCGGCGCATTGTTGTTCTGCTTCTTGCGTCCTCGCCCGCCTCGGTGCTTAGCGGTAGTCTTGATACTCTTGTAACGAGCGTCTTCAAGTTCACTGACAGCCGCTTCGTACTTGGCATGGAGTATCTTGTAGTCTTCCTCCAAATCCTTCACCCGCTGCGCTTGCATCTCAGCAACGAGTTTTTCCGTCTTCGAAACGCTCAGCGACTCCTGCGAGAGGGTTTGTGATTTCTTGGCCTCTGCAGCGTGCTGCGCCTTCAGCGCGCGGTTTTCGGCTTCCGCGGCGCTGAGCAAAAGCTTGACGGCTTGAATATCCTCTGCATCCTTCTCAATGATGGTGAAGTACTCTCTGCTGAGAACCCGAAGAAGGTCGCACTCATTCCTGAGTGCTCCGAGGAGGACGAGGGTGTGGCTGTCGTCTGTCTTGCCGAATACTTTCCAACAGACCACGTTGACAAAAATCAAGACCGCGAAAAGGATAGCGGCGGGGCCTGCGAGTTCTGCAAGGAAGTCGAAAAGCGTTTTGTAGAGTGCTGCGCAGCTGGGGAAGACTCTAGCTGCAATACTGGCTGGCGGCGGAGGAGCAAAGGAGCTTGTGTAGGTGCTCCCGTCTAGGAAGCAGAAGCTCCAGAACGGCTCATCTTCTCTCAAAGAGATGAGGGCGGCTGAGGGGGTCCCGGGGTCTTGCCAGAGCGCGACCAGCCAGGAGAGGAGGAGGAGAAGGTTTTCGCAGATCATTTTGGCTTTAGATAGTATTTGATCTATAAGAGAATGATGATGTTTGTAAGGTAGAAGGTTGTGAAAGTGCAGCAAGAGCGAGGAGTCATATATCCAGCCGCTAGCGCTTGACAAAAAGGTGAAAATTTTTCTGAAGTACGTCATCTTGTTATGCTACATGAATCTCGGATAAACATCTGAAGTATTTCAAAATTAAACGTTCGAACATTAACAACACCGAGGGGGAATGTCGAATAATTCACTCATTCCAGGAATCAAGTATCCAGGCATTTATTCAAAGTACACATGTCTCTCTACAAATGTTGCATACTCTAACTTAGCCTTACAGATCCGCATGGTCAACGAAAGTCTAACAGACAAGGGAATTTCCAAAAATGTACTTTTCACGTTCGCCCCTATTCTGTTACAATTTTATAAGCCACCAAAGTTGGGAAGAGGATCCTTCATGCACATAACTCAGCTCCCGCCCAGCTCGACAGATCGTCAAAGCATTCCAAATGTGCTCAAATGGATCATTCAAACGTGTCATTCGCCAAATTCCAGGCAAAAGCCTTTCGAAATCTCCAAAGGGCTTGTGCAGGAGATTGGCACGCGTAGGGCTTTCGAACTATTTGGCATGGGACGCCAGGCGCGACTCCTCGGCGAAGCGATATACCACCATATGACAGTGACACAGCTGCATAAGAACATGATAGAAACGCTGTGGAATGAGGAAGGCTGATCAGCAGATTCGGTGTACGTGCAATGGCTAGCGGCTAACATTGCAAAGAGCACATGTGCCTCTAATGCTGATTGGCACCATGAGATCAAGGATTATATGGGGCTTCCAGGAAACGAGGCACTTAAGGCACTCGTGATGAATCCTCCTTCGATTTCGCCTCCAAGGAAAGAGACTCGAGAAGAGTATCGCGAACGGAAATTGAAGCAGATGCATCTCCGAGTCCCAAGGAAAATCGGGGATTCGCAGAGGGCCTCTGGAACGGCGAGTGACACAAAGTTGGCTATTCTCAGTGATGATTTGGAAGAAACACGAGATTGGGACCTGTCTCGTCTTAATGATTCAGCAGGGAGCCCGAAACAAGGAGCACTCGAAACTCAAGATCAGCATCTGAAAAACCAGGAACATTGTCTCTCGAAAATTTCGGTGACTATTAAGGATATTAAACGGCAGGGGAACGTAATTGACAAGATGAACGCTGAAATGGAGCGCAGAAGCGCAGCTTGGCATGACGAACCAAGGAACATGTCGCTCCACATTGGAAGATCTTGCAAGCGAGAGAGTGTCTATTATCCGAAGATTAGAAAAAGACTCAGGATAAGTTAGTAATCGGAAGTTCAAGGAGATGGGGTCTGATAGTGTGAAGAAAAGAAGTGGAAATTTGTGAAATATGTGTGTGAGTTTGTGAAAAACATGTTGGCTAGAATCCTCAATATAGAGAATAGATACTGCTTCTTAGAGTGAGTAGAACTTGCTTGGAAGTCATCTTGCCTTTGACGATTAATATTGGATGTTGCCTTTGTCTCTCCGCCCCAGCCGGAAAGATCTTAGCCGCATGCCAAGCTTCCCGCGCCCGCCGTCATCTGGAACGTCATTGCAATAATGCGCAGTTTACTTTTCCCATGCCTGAACAAGAACCACCATGTCCCCGCAAAGCACTCAACCCCATGCCCGACCCTACCCTCTTGCCCGCTCAGGCGCACGCCCTCTTCGACATACTCACCCACCACGAGACGTATGCTGAGATTGAAAATTTCAAGCGGCCAGACGCTATAGATAATTACGGATACCCGTTTAAGAAGGAGGATGGCGTGCAGACTTCCTCACCACTGCTCCAGACGCTGCTGAACAAGTTTGCGTTGAAGTTACCGGGCTTGAGTAATGTAGCGCCGGAGTTCTGGCAGGAAAGATGCCAGATCCTCATCGCGAAACTGGGCGACGCGGAGTTGTCGGAGAGCTATGATAAGGGCGTGATTGGGGCTAGGAAGACGCTAGCAACTGCTATATCGGCATTGTTGGAATACCTTGCAAGAGGCTGTCTGGGGGGATTCCCGAGGAAAGAGATCAAGAATACAGAAAGGAAGTACGACACCACAAAAGCGGAAGATGTTATGAGAGCGTGGGATGATGCCCTTCAAGGGCTCATATACGGTGATTTGATTGATAAACTCTTTGATAAGACAGCAGAAACAGGGCGCTTAGAGGATCACTCTTCCTTGGTCCAGGCCGCGCATGAGTTTATTCTTCTGAAGTGAGTGACGCAAATTGTCTCTCTTGAATTGGGTAAATTTTAATACTTCTTTTCAGCCTAGCGTCCTTCATGCACCACGTCTTCGCGATATCTCCAGATGGGCAATACCTACTCAAAGTCATCGAGAATGTCCATAAGCTAGTTCCCTACACTCTTGTTCGACAAACATTGCGAGTCGGCAATGCCGCATCCATGATTAACGGGATGGTACAATTAGTCCTAACTAAATTGAGCGTGACCGCATTTACAAACTGGATGGGGTGGAGTAAAAATGCAGATGACGGCATGAATTTATTCCAACGGTATGATTCACATGAACCTGCTGGTTTAGAAGTAGACTAAGTCAAAATCACAGAATCATTTCCACCGTACTATCTTGGGACAGTTCCGAACTCCAGAAATATGCCACTCAGATCGAGAAATCCAAGGATGCGCCGAGCAAGGAGCATCTTGATACTGTAAAATCACACATCTACAAGCCGCGCGAGGAGCATGAGAAACTCAGAGCTATTAGTATAGAGCAGTCCAAATCGATCATAACCGTTATCCTCGAGTCTACAAACCCGCCGCCCTCTACGCTTCCAGACCCTCAGCATACCCAGGCTCTAGAACACTACAGCACGTACCTCTCCATTCGGGATCGCGATGAACTGGGGAAGATCCTTTGCCGTCTACAGCCCGATCTTCTAACCCAAGCAATTCGGGATCTTGTCGCTACATATGATCCTATCATTCGATCTGTGCACAACGCTGTAGATCTTAGCGCCACCCTAACCGACCTTGAGAACTTCCTGAGTGATATGATCAAGACAGGCAAG
>Ga0307515_10011623_pt1 | contig 16689 bp, 13 predicted proteins | sample 17_EM_MG_FD_194513 | JGI IMG/M metagenome (GOLD analysis project Ga0307515, IMG submission 194513) | Populus trichocarpa ectomycorrhiza microbial communities from riparian zone in the Pacific Northwest, United States - 17_EM | ecosystem: Host-associated > Plants > Roots > Unclassified | place... | reverse complement strand
TGCCTTCTGTGGCGGCTTCTGCACGAGGGCCGGGCCCTCCCGAAACTGCCACCGCCCGCGATCCACCGGCAGCGTCACGAACAGCCTGCCGTCCTGGCCGACGGTCACCAGCGTGCGTCCGTCGGCGGCGAAGGCCAAGCCACGCACCGGTCCGGCGTGACGCAACAAGACCTGCCGCAACCACGCCTGCGAGTCCCCCGCCCAAGACCAGAGCAGGACAGTCCCGTTGCCGTGGCCGGTCACAATGAAACGCCCATCCGGTGAGACGGCCATCCTCTCGATGGCTCCTTCCTCAGGCGAGTCTTGGTGCGCAACACGCTTGCCCGCGCTTGCGTCAAATACCTCGATCCGACCGCCACGCGAGGCTGCGAACAGCCACTGGCCGGCCGCATCGAAGGCAAGCGCACTGACGGTGCCGATCGCCGCGGTGTCCAACTTGGGCGCGACGGCGCCGGGGACGACAGCGACGGCCTGCAGAAAGCCCTGATCGCCGCCGGCTGCGATCCAGCGGCCATTGGGGCTGAAGGCAACAGACGTCAGATCGACCATTGGGTGCAGCAGCAGGCGCGCGCCGCCGCCGGCCAGATCATGGAGGCGCAAGGACCTGCTGCTCGACACGGCAGCCAAGGCAGCACCATCTGGGCTGAACGCCAGGCCGAAAACAAAGCTCGGCGTCGATTCGCCAATCTTGTCCCCATCAGGAAGGCTGCGGTCGCCGGTGCTGGCATGCACAGTGATCGCACGGCTGGACCCGGCATGGGCCCAGGTTTTGCCGTCTTGCGAAAACGCGATCGCTTTGACGGTGCCGTAGAGATTCCAACCCTCCTGCGGTGGCACGACGGTCTTCAGCGCCGGCTTGCTCAGCTCGCCCCGGAACACGGCGCCGCGCACATCGGACCAGGCCATCGCATCGCCGCTCGGCGAAATCGCCAGAGTCTCGAAGGCCGCGCCGTGTTGCTGAAACCGCGTGACGGGCAGCGAAGAGATGGCGCTCAGCAGCGCGCCGTCCGACGCCGGTGTGTGCGCAACTGCCTGTGAATGCACGGCGAGCAGCAGAGCGCGCACCGGGTCGCGCACGATCGATGCCGTCGACTGCGCGGCCAGCTGACGCGAGAGGGCCTGGTCGCGCAGTGCGCTGACACGGTCGCGCTCGCGCATCGCGTCCACTGCCTGCCATGCTGCCACCCCGGCCAGTACCGCCAGGCCGAGCCCAACCGCAAAGACAGCGGTGCGCCACAACGTGTTCGCCTTCAGCCGGTTCGGCGCTGTCAGCAGCCGCGTCACCAGCGCATCGGTCGCGAGGCCGCGGGTGGCGGCCTCGGACTGCTCGTCGAGCCAGATGCTGTCGGCGTGCTTCAGCCACGGGTGAACGGCATCGGACAAGGCCTTGTCACGAAAGCAGCCATCGAGGCAGACCGGAATCACAGGCCGGGTAGGGCGCTCCGTTCGAAACGTCTCGACCTCGGTACGCACCCAGTTCGGCAGCTCCAGCGTGCCGCGGTTGACGATCACCACCAGCAACTTCGAGCGCAGCAAGGCGCGTCTCAGCGTGTGGGACAGCGGCTCCCCGGGTGGCAATTCATCTTCGCTGAAGAAGACGCTCAGATCTCGCTCGCGCAGCCGTCGGGCCAGGTCCGACGCGTAGCTCTGCGATCCGCGCGGCGGGACGCCCAGCGCGAAGGAGATGAACACGTCGTAGCCGAACAGTCGGGAGGCAAACGAGGCCTTCGGTGCTCGGCGAGGGACTTGTGGGGTGGGCTCGTCCATGGAGCCGCTTCACGGCAGCGTCACCTTCAGCACCTGGAACCCGCTGATCACGAGCAGTTGCTTGGGTCCATACACGGCCAGGCCGGCGATGGCGCTGAGGTGCGGCGCGCTGCCCAGCACGACCGAGTCGGTCACGCCCCCCGCGATCAGCAGCGTGGGCGTCGAGGACCCCGGACTCAGCGACCACAGACCGGTGGCCGAGTTGGCGAAGTACATCGTGCCGTCGCTGCCGAACACTTGCGCGCCGACAAACCCGATGTTGAGCGTCGTGACGGTGCTGCCATCGGCGCTGATGCGCCGCAGCTGGCCGTTGTCGCTGACGTAGAGCGAGCCATCGGGTCCGAACGCGAGGCTTGCGGGAAACCGGAAACGCGCACTGGCGATCGGGCCATCGATGCTGCCGCTTTGCCCCATCACGCCGGCGTAGGTCGTCACGTTGCCTGCCGTGTCGATGCGCCGCACCGCGTTGTTCCCGAAATCACTGACATACACCGCGCCGTCAGGCCCCACCGCCAGCCCACCGATCGTGTTGAAGCGCGCCGTGGTCGCGTTGCCATCGACCGCGCCGAATTGCGGTGTCGAATCGTTGTAGCTGACCCGGCCGCCGGCCAGCAGCGTCGTCGTGCCGTCCGGCGCGATCTTGCGCACCGCCGCGTAGTCGCCGACGTACAAGTTGCCGGCACTGTCCTGCGCGGTGGCGTTCTTGAGCTCGGAGAACTGCGCCGCGCTGCCCACGCCGTCGATCATGCCCATGTAGGGGTAGGCCAGCCCCGCCAACAGGCTGATCTGGCCCGAGGCATCGATGCGCCGCAGTATTTTCGCGCCGCCATCTCCGATGATCACGCGGCCGGATGAATCGACCGCCAGGTTCTGCGCCGATCGGCCGAGCGGCAACTGGGTGAGCAGGCCGGTGCCACCGTCCGACGACCCGTTGTCGCTGTTGTTGGTGTTGGCGGCATACGCGTTGGCGATCGTGGACACGTTGCCGCTGGCGCTGACCAATCGAATCGCCGCCGAGTCGTAGATCAGGAAACCACCGTTCGCTGCAGTAGTGACCGCACCGACGTCGCCGAGCCGAGCCGCGGAGGGCGGGCCGTCAGCGTAGCCGTAGCCGGCGCGCGAGCCGGCGAGCGTGGTGACGACAGTGCTCGTCAAATCGATCTGCCGCAGCAGGCCGGCACCATCGCTCACCGTCAGCACGTTGCCCCGCAGTGCCAGGCCCCGGGGATTGGAGATGACCGCCGCGGTACCGGTGCCATCCGGCGAGGTCGGGTCGGTGGAGATATTGCCGCCGCTGCCGGCGAGCGTCTGCACCGCGCCCGCGACGCTGCCATTGCGCACGATGCGGCGGATGCGGCTGTTGTTGGTGTCGGCCACCAGCACGTCGCCATTCGCCGCCACTACCACGGCCGCCGGACCACTGAACTGCGCGGCAAGCGGCGACGTGGCGTCGGCATAGCCCAGGCTGCTGCCCGCGTAGGTGGTCACCACGCCCGCGGGCGTGACACGGCGGATCCGGCTGTTGGTCGAGTCGGCGACGTACAGATCGCCATCAGGCCCCACCGCCATGCCCGACGGCGCGTTGAATCGGGCTGCGCTGCCCGTGCCGTCGGCGTTTCCGGCGTTGTTGGCATCCCCCCCGGCGAGCGTCGTGACCGTGCCGTCCGGCGCGATGCGGCGAATGGTGTTGTTGCCGGTGTCGGCCACGTAGACGTTGCCGGCTGCATCGTGCGCAAGCCCGACCGGCCTGGAGAAACTCGCGGCGGCGCCGACACCATCGGCAGCGCCCGGGTTGGCGCCGCCCGCGAGCAAGGTGATCGAGGAGAGGTCGGCACTGAGCCGCTTGATGCGGTCGCCGACGACCAGCACATAGCTGCCGCTGGCTTCCTGATCGATCACAGGCGTGAAGGCGCCGATGAGCGCCTGTTCACGCAAACCGGCGATGGGGAACGCGTCGAGCGTCACGCCGCCGGGCGGGTTCACCGTGAGCGTGGCCGCCTGGCTGCTCGCGGTGCTCTGGCCGCTGCAGTCCAGCACCGCTTGGAAGCGTGCGCCGGTGTCGGTCGAGCCGGTGGAAGCCAGCACGTAGCTTGCGGCCGTCGCGCCTGCGATGGCGACGAACGCGCCCCCGGTGCCGCTGTTGCGCTGCCACTGGATGTTCAACGTGCCGCTGCTGCAGGTCGCGGCCACCGTGAAGCTCGCCGTCGAGCCGGCGACCACCGACGCATCGGCCGGCTGCTGCGTGATCGTCAGCACTGGCGCGGCGGTGATGACGGTGAGTGTGGCGTCGTTGCTGGTCGCACTGCCCACCGCGTTGTTGACGACCGCGTGGAACACCGCGCCGCTGTCACCGACGGCGACCGATGCGAGCGCGTACGTGGTATCGGTCGCCCCGTCGATGGCGGTGCCATTGCGCTGCCATTGATAGGCGAGTGGCGCGGTGCCCGTGGCGGCCACGGTGAAGGTCGCCGGCTGCCCAGCGGTCACCGAAAGCGGTGCCGGTTGTTGGGTGATGACGGGCGCCGCCGCGGTCGGCGTGCCCTCCGGCGGCGGCGGTGCATCGGCGCCGCCGCCGCAGCCGGCTGCCAGGACACACAACAGCGCGGCCGATGCGGAGCGCAGTTTCATGACCCACGAAGCCACAAGAGACGAAGAGAACTCAGGCATCAGAAGACTCGACATGGTGGGCCCCGTTCAGAACGTGTACTGCGCCGAGGCGCCGAGCATCTGCAATGAGCCGCGCGTGGTGTGAACCTTGAACCGCGTGGCGTCGTAGTCGACCGACAAGCGCCAGTTCGAGGTGAGGTCGTAGCCCACGCTCACGCCGACCAGCGGCTGCGTCGTGGACTCGCTCACGTCGCCCGAGAACGGCGCCGCGTAGTCGAAGCGCGTGCGCACGCTGGCCACGCCAAGTTGGCCCTTGAGCGACCACCCCGGCATGAACGACCAGCGGTAGCCTGCCGCGAGGCCGATGCCGTTGACCTTGAAGCGCCCGCCGAACGCGGTCCCGAGCGAGCTGGTGTCGCCGCCGTCGAACTTGCCGCCGTCGAACAACACCGCCTCAACCTCGACGCCGTCCGTGACGCGGTAGCCCAGCAACAGCTTGGCGTGCGTGCTGCCGTGCTCGCACGAATATCCGGCGACGCAATCCGTCTTGCCCTGATCGGCGCCGGCTCCGAGGCCGATGCTGAAGTCCCCGGCGCGCGCCGTCAGGCTCGCGAGCACGAGGCCCACAGCGAACACACAACGGCTCAAATCGCGGCGCCCGTGGATGGGGCCCCAAGCGAGTCTGTTCATCGCAACTATTCCTTTGAGAATTGACCGACCCGAACGTCTTTGCGCGGGCTCTCTACTTCAACGAACGAGGTTCGAGGCGCGAAATGGACATCGCGGCCCGGCTGTCTTTGCGACAAGCGCCTTGGCACGCGGAGGTCGCAGCCACAGGGTGCCCCGTCGCACATCGCCTGGCGATCCGATGCGCGACGATGCACAACGCGACGCTTGTGCCCAGCGCTGCACACATGGCCGCGGCGATGCCGTGAGAGAGGGCGCAAGTGGCGAACACGGCGCCGAACGCGCTCCTGCCGAGCGAGCTCGTCACGTATCCGCGCAGGAACGTGGTCACCGCCGCCGGCCCGCCTCCGGCATGTTCCGCCGCGACCGTCACGATGCCGACGATGGGCAATGCCGTCAGCACGCCTGCGAGTCTTGGGCCGATGTCCACAGCAACCAACGAGAGGACGACACTGACCAAGGCGGCCGACATGGCACTGATTGCCAAGACGAAGCGAGGGCCGAGCGTGGTTGCGGGTGCATGCGCGATGCGGCCGCCCATCAACGTGAGCGCCGCCACGCCGAGCAGTGGGGCGAGCGTGCTGGCGAGCCACAGGCTGGACTCAAGCTGACTCGCCACGCCCACGCCCGCCGACAGCACCGCGATGCCGACGACAAGCGTTGCGGCCGGCGAAAGGCGGCGTGCGACGCGGTCGTAGACCAGCGCGAAGATCGGCGCCAGGCTGCAGCCCACGACGCTTCCGATCGACACCTGCGCGGCCACGGCGGCGCCGCGTTCGAGCCCGATCCAGGCCAGGGCGGGCACGGTGGTCAATGGCAGGCCGGCGAGAAGCCCGGCCATGTTCCCGCCCCACCGGCGCGCGGCGAACATCACCAAGGCCACCAACGAGGCGGTCACGGCAGCTTTCAAGACATAGTCCATCGACAGGTCCTCGATGCGAGAGGGAGGGGCAGCGCGGTGGTCCGACGCCGCGAGGTCAGTACAGCCGCTTGCCAACCTCGGACCCGCAGATCGCTTGCAGCACCGTTCCGGCGGGGTCGAGCACCTGCGCCGTGATCGTCGAGGTGAGCGACTTGCCATCCGCGGCGAGCGCGATCGTTCGAACGACGTTCTGCGAGCCGGCGACCGTGCCGTCGGCGTTGAAGCGCAGGAAGTGGAATTTGGCCGTGTAGGCGTTCGTTGCGTCCTGGGTCCAGACGCCGATGCCCACGCCGCGGGTTGGTACCGGCATGGAGTTGTCCGCCGTCAGCGTGCCGCCGCGATGAAAGAGGCTCTCGCCGGTGAAGGTGCGCAGCACGGCGCCGCTGGTGCAATCCTTGTTCGTGACGGTCGATTCCCAGGCGCCTTCGATGACGTTGGCATCCGGTGCGATGGCTTGCGCTTCGGCGCTGCCGCCGCAGGCCTGCATCAGGAAGGTGGTGGCCGCGGCGGTCAGCGTGACGAGCGCCAGGGTCTTGAGGGAAGTCGCTTGCTTCATGGAGAGCTCCGTGTCGATGTGGAAGGAGTGCAAACGCCTTGGCGCCAAGCACACCTGCACGATCGCGGGATTCCGTCGAAGCGTCCTTAAGCGCCTTGAAGCGTTCCTAAGAATGAGGGAGCGGCCGACGCTCTCCGCGGCTAGGCGCCGCGGGGGACGGGCGGGCTCACATGTGCGCAGGCCTGCGTGAAAGCCGTCTCGATGTCCAGAGCGGCGCCCACTACGCGCTCCCGCGCTGCCGCACCGTCAGGCAAGCCTGCAAGCAGGCGTTCCAGCATGTCCTCTTCGCCGAATTCCTGCGGAGGCCGGACGAGATCGAGCCGTTCGATTGCGGCATCGAAGCAGCCGATCGTCCGACAGGCGTCGGCCAGGCGTCCTTGTTGCGCGGCCGCGAGCGCCACGACCGGCAGGAGCCTGGTCTCGTCGCCTTCGGCGCGAAGGTGCGGCCAGGCCTGTGCGGCGGCATCAATCGCCTCGGCACTTTTGGACTGCATCACCAGCGCCAATGCCAAGGACCAACCGACGTGGCCACCGTGCCCTTGCGCACCGATGGCGTCGAGCCGCGCGAGCGCGTCGCGTGCATGGCGCTCGGCGTCGTCGAGTCGGCCGAGGCCGAGCTCGCAATGCGCCACGTTGCCCATGGCCATCATCTCGGCCGCCTCGTTGCCCGCTTCACGGTACAGCGCCGCTTGCTCCATGACCGCCTGCAGCGCCTCTTCCTTGCGGCCGCTCTTGCGCAGCCAGCGTTGCCGCGCCCACGCGAAGCCGCCGCGCTGCGCGGGCGGAAAGTCGGGCCGCTCCAGCGCCAGCCCCTCCTCGACCGCCGCGCCCGCCTCGTCGCGATGGCCGCGCTCGGCGGCGCTGGCAACCAGCACGGTGAGCGCGTCGTAAAGGCGGCTGGCGTCGCCGATCTGCCGGTAGAGCTCGACCGACCTGCGCGTCGCGTCGATCACGTCGGCGCGCGAGGTCACCGCGCCCAGCCGCCCGCACGCGAACGACAGCGCCGCTTCGTCCGCAGCGGGCGTGCCCGCAGGCAAACGCTGTCGCAGCGACATGCAGCGACTCAGGCCCTCGTGCATCAGGTTGGAGACGTACCAGATCCGTACCGACAGCCCCGCGAGGCGGACGCCTGTCGGCAGACGCTCGGCAGCACCATCGGCCCAGGTCAGCGCGGCGCGCAGGTTGTCGAGCTCCGCCGCAGCGGTGGCGAGCGCGGCGGCGTCCAGCGACCAGCGCTTCGGGCCCTCGGCCCGGCCCGCCAGCACCTCGACCATCGCCTGGGCGTGTCGCTCGGCGATTGCTTCCGTCTCGCCGCTGTCGGCCAGCTTCTCGAGCCCGTAGCTCCGCGTGGTCTCGAGCAGCCGATAGCGCGGTGGCGCATCGTCGGTGACGATCACGAGCGACTTGTCGACGAGCGTGCCGAGGCTCTCGAGCACGGCCCACGCATCGAGCGCCTCATCGGCCCCGACGCGCTCGGCCGCTTCAAGGGAGAAGCTGCCGGCGAAGATGGCGACGCGACGCAGCACGACGCGGTCGACGTCGCCAAGCAGCGCGTAGCTCCAGTCGAGCGTGGCCCGCAGCGTCTGATGCCGGCGCAGCACGACGCGGGCTCCCGCGGTCAGCAGCCGAAAGCGGTCGTCGAGCCTTCGATGCAACTCCTCGAGACCGAGCAGCGGCACACGCGCCGCGGCGAGCTCGATCGCCAGCGGAATGCCGTCGAGGCGCCGGCATACATCGGCCAGCAAGGGCAGCTCGCCGGATCGCAGCTTGAAATGCGGGTCGACCGCGCGCACGCGCACCAGCATCAGCGCCATCGCGCCGTCGATGTGCTCGGCCGAGAGCGCATCAGGCTCCGGAACGGTGAGCGGTCCGATGCGATAGAGGTGTTCACCGTCGACGCGCAACGGTTCCTGGCTCGTGATCAAAATTCGGAGCTGGGAGGCGCGTGGACGCAGTTCGCTGACCAGGGCGGCGACGGCGTCGCTGAGGTGCTCGCAGTTGTCGAGTACGAGCAAACCCGGTCGCGCCCCCACCGTGGCAGCGATCGTCTTGGCCACCTCATGCGTCGCGTCCGTCTGGACGCCGGTCGCACGCGCCACGGTCGAAGCGACCAGCGCAGGGTCGGACAGCGCGGCCAGCTCGACCCACCACACGTTGTCTCCGAAGCTGGCGCGCAGGCGCGACGCGGCGGCCCGCGCCAGCCGGGTCTTGCCCATGCCCCCGGCGCCGACCACGGTGACCAAGGTCTGGGATTGGACTTCGGCGACGAGCGCTGCCAGATCGGCGTCGCGGCCGATGAGCAAGGGAGGTTCGGGCGCCGGCTGGGCTTCTGCATGCGTCTGCACCGCAGGCGCGGGAATCACCTCGCCGTCGGCGTCCGGCTGCAAGGTGAATCGGTAGCCTCTGCCCGGGATCGTCGCGACGGCGGTGGCGCCGAAGACCTTGCGCAGGTGCGATGTTTGCACCTGCAGATTGTTCTCTTCGACCACGAGGCCCGGCCAGACCAGGTCGAGCAACTCGCTCTTGGACATGGTGCGATCGCGATGCTCCAGAAGCACGAGCAGCAGGTCGAACGCGCGCGCGCCGAGAGCGGCCGGCACGCCGCCGACGAGAACGCGGCGCTCGGCGGAGCGAACTTCGATGTTGCCGAAGCGGAGCACAGCAGGAAGCGACAGCGTCTTGAACATGAGGGGATGCGGCGAGACGCCAACGGTGGTCGAGGGCAATGCCGACGTCCGCCCATGACGCGCCCGACGCCGATTGCTCCGAGAGGCAACTGTAGTGGCCCCGGCCTGCGCCAGCGCGGTTCGAACCTTAAACGTCCTGAATTCGAAGTCAGGGACGGCGCGGCAATCTCAAAGCGACGACAGAAACCGATAGTAGGCAGCCCCTGCCTCGCCGTATCAAACTCGCTGCTTGCCTGGGAGCATCGCCTCTTGGTCCACCGAACTATTGCACCGCACCGCTCGCGATCAATCGCTTCGCGAGCGCGAGACGGGGGCTGGACGGGTTCTGGCCGGCGAGGTCGGGCAGTGCGGCGCGGGCCACTTCGGCCGCTGCGGCTCTCTGACCGGTTTCCGCGAGCGCCTGAGCGCGGTATAGCTCGCACTGGGCTCGTTCCGCGGCAGACGGAAAGGGCGGCGGTTTGGCCTGCGCAAGGCGCGCGAGCAGGCGTGCAGCGCCATCGCGATCGCCGGCCCGAGCTGTGGCCAGTGCGCCGAGCGCTGCGGCGGTGCGGTACTCGTGGCCGCCCTGTGCGTGTTCGCCTTCGAAGAATTGCAGCAGTGCGTCTGCGGTACGTTTCGCGTCGGCAGGCTGACCGGCCGCCACCTGGGCTTCGAGCAGAGCCGGCGTCACGACCAGCCACGGCACGCTCGGCTTGTCGCCGGCCGGCAGCCTTGCGCGCAGGGCTTGCATGCGTTGCAGTGCTTCGTCCGCGCGCCCCTGCAGTATTAACAGGCGGCTGGCTGCGATCGATAGCCGTTCCGGCTCGTCCAGCACCAGGGGCATGGCCTTGCGGGATTCTTCCGACACAGCCGCGACGGCCACAGATGAATCCCCAATTAGCCAAGCTATTTCGAGACGGCGAGTCGTCAACAGTTTATCGGCACGGGGCGATACGCCGGTCGGCAGGGCAGCCAATAATTTGCTCTCGGCGTCGAGCATGGCAGATGCTCGAGCAGGGTCGCGCCGTGCCACCGCTGCATTGAGGCGGCCGAAGCTGCGCAGGCTCTGCAGTGCATCGTGGCCGTTCTTTTGTCGGTAATGGGTAGCGACATCGGTGAGCTCACGCTCGGCTTGGCCCGCCTCGCCGGTGGCGAGTAGCGCCTCGGCAAGCATCCAGCGCGTGAATGCCATCTCCTCGGATTGCCCGGTCGGGTAGCCGGCAAGGGCAACATCGGCTTGCTGCATGTACTTCAGCGCCAAATTGTCGTTGACACCGAGATGCAGGATGCCCAGACCGCGAAGCGGGATGAAGCCACTGTCGGCGAGCTCGGGAAAGCGCCTGGACAGCGCTTCGGCTCGCGTGAGCGCCTTCACCGCCTCGTCGCGCGAGCCGCGCTTGCCCAGAATGTCACCGAGGTCGGCGAGCAGAACCACACGTTCCGACTCGATTTCGACATCGCCGCTGTCCAGAGCCAACTCGGCGCCGGTGCGCCGCGCCGCTTCGGCCTCGTCGAAGCGGTCGACGCGCACCCGGGTTCGGCCGAGGAGGCTATAGGCCCACATCGCTTCTTGCACAGGGCCGTTGGTCTGCCTCAGAAAGTCCAGGTACTCGGTCGCGAGCGCGATCGTGTCTTCGTAGCGGTTGGCGTAGTTGAGCTGGAGAATCGCCGACTGGAACTGTCCGCTCCGACCACTGGGGTCGTTCGCGTAGATGGGCGCCAGTTCGCGCAGCCGATCCAACATGACGCTGGTCACGGCACCGGGCCGGCTGAGTGCCTCGGGATGCTCTTGAGCGAGGACGGACACGAGAGACAAGGTGTCGACATAGAGAGCGCGCACCGCCGTTTGTTGCGACACCTGGCCGAGCGCCCTCTTGGTCTCCTGCTTCGCGAGCCGCGCCTGCCAAACCGAGACCGAGGTGCCTGCGACGATGGACGCGGCCAGCGCCGCCGTCGCCGCCGTGCCCAGCCGATGACGGCCGATGAACTTGGCGACGCGGTAGCCGAGCCGGTCAGGCCGGGCCTGCACCGGCTCGCCGCGCAGGTGGCGCTCGAGATCCTGCGCGAGGGCATCGATACTTGGGTAGCGCTCAACCACTGCCTTCTTCAGCGCGCGATTGAGAATGGCGTCCAGATCGCCGCGCAATGCCTTGCGCGCCGCAGGCGCAGTCGCCGCATCGCTTGCCTGCCGTGGCTCGGCACTCGCGATGGCCTCCTCCATCTCGGCGGCAGTCCCTCGCTTAAGCCGGTAAGGTCGCGCGTCGGCCAACACTTCGAACGCGACCACGCCCATGCTGTAGACATCGCTCGCCGTCCCCAGCGGCTCGCCGCGAATCTGCTCGGGGCTCGCATAGTCCAGCGTCAGCGCGCGGCCCGAGAGTTCGGTGAGCGCGGTGCGCAGCGTGCTGTCGCCTTCGAGCAGCTTGGCGATGCCGAAGTCGAGCAGCTTCACCTTCGCCTCTGGGGTCACCAGGATGTTGCTCGGCTTCAGATCGCGGTGAACGACGAGCCGAGAGTGGGCATGGCTGACCGCGGCCGTCACCTGTAGCAGCAGCGTGACCCGCTCCTGCACCGACAGGGCATGAGTGCGGCAGTAGACATCGATGGGCTCGCCATCGACGTACTCCATCGCCAGGAAAGGCCGGCCATGCGCATCGATGCCGGCGTCGTACAGCCGCGCGATGTGCTCGTGCTCGAGCGTCGAGAGAATCTCGCGTTCGCGCGCCATGCGTTCGGCGAAGCTGTCGCCCCAGACAATGCGCGGCAGCTTCAGCGCGACTCGGCGGTTCATCAGCCCGTCTGCCCGTTCGGCGAGCCACACGGTGCCCATGCCGCCCTGGCCGATCTCGGCGATCAGCCGGTAGGCGCCAACGCTGCTGCCCGCGGCCAGCCCGCCGAGCAGCGGGGCCGCGTCTGCCCTGTCCAGCCGGGGCAGCGCGTTCAGGAAGTCATCGGTCTCGACCTGGCCCTGGTGCGCGAGCAACGCGCGCAAAGCCTCGCGATGCGCGGCTCGCTCGCCGACCAGGCCCTCGAGCCACCCCGCGCGCTCGGGCGCCGGCAGGCTCAGCGCCTCGTCGAGCAGCGCGCTGATCGCGGGCCAATGCGCTTCGAACGGCGAGAGTGGCGTCATACCGTCAGCCGTACGGCGCCGGCGCCGTCAGGTCCGCAACGCGTGGGCCAGCAGCAACCGGGCCTTGTCCCAGTCGCGGCGCACGGTGCGCGTCGACAGGCCCAGGGCCTCGGCGATCTCGGCGTCTTCCATGCCACCGAAATAGCGCATTTCGACCACTCGCCCAAGGCGCTCGTCGATGCGGGCGAGGTCCTCGAGCGCGGCGTGCACGTCGAGGATCTCGTCGGACGCGGCCGGCAGTGTGCCGATGAGCTCGGAATCGAGCGTGACCTGCTCCGCGTCGCCACCGCGACGGTCCGTCTGCGCGGCGCGCGCGGCGTCGACGATGATCGAGCGCATCACCGTCGCCGAGTAGGCCAGGAAGTGCGAGCGGTCCGTGGGCGTCAAGGCCTTGCGCTGGATGAACTTGACATAGCACTCGTTGACCAGCGCGGTCGTCTCGATCAGCCCGTCGCGGGCGCCGCGCGCCAGGCGCCGGTGGGCAATCTGCCGAAGCTCCGGATAGAGGAGCTCGAAAATCCGGTCGAAGGCCTCGCGGTCGCCTTCGCGTGCACGTTCGATCAGCAGCGTTACTTCTCCCATGCCGTTGTTCCGTCCACTTGAAGCTTCGGAACGGCGATGGTATCTGGAGAATCTCGCGGCCGTGATCGAGAGCCTTGCGCGAGAGCTGCCAGCGCTGCGTCATCGCGTCATTCCCACCAGCGCGATGTCGGGGCCGGCAGCGGGGCGGCTCCGACGGGCACCTGGCGCGTCCGGATCGCCGACATCAGGCCGGCGCATGCACAGGCCAGCGCCAGCGCCGCGACCGCGCCGACGCGAGGAGCGAGCAATGCAAACACCGCGCCGAACGCGGCCTTGCCGAAGAGCCCGCCGACATAGCCGCGCAGAAAATGCGTGGCGGCACGGTGTCCGCAGGCGGTGTGTTCGGCGATGGCCACCGACCCGGTGATCAGCGGCAGCGACGACAGAAGGCCGGTCGCGAAGCCGCCCATCGACGGGCCGATGGTCGCCGCGAGCGCGGTGAATCCACCCGCGGCCACCGCGACGACGAACATCGAGCGGGACGATCGCTGCCGCGACACGAGATCCGCACCCTGGCTGGGCATCGCGGCGAACGTGATCACACAGCAGGCGAGGGCGAGCACCAGCGCGTCGGCCAAGTGGGCGCTGGCGGCCTCGGCCGGAAGCGCCATCGCCAGCGCGCCGCCCAGCCCGCACATCAGCCCGGCGGCAATGCCGTATCGGGCGACGCGTGCGTAGCCTAATGCGAAGACCGCCAGCATCCCGCAAGCGGCGACGCTGCCGATCGCGGCGCTGATGGCGAACGCCATCCCTTCTTCATGCGCGAGCCAGGCCAGCGTCGGCGCCGTGATCGTCGGCAGCGCGGCGACCATGCCCGCCCATCGGCGGCCGCCTTGTCGTGCCGCCACCATCACGAGCAACACAACGCCTGCCGTCAGCACGGCCTTGAACAACCAATCCATCGTCTCCCCTTCGAGACGGCGCGAGACATCGCGCGGTCCTGCAGAGGTGAACGAGATGCGCGGGCAAGGATGGACATTCCGAATGAAACGGGCCGACCGGCCACAAAGAAGTTCGGCTCCGATGTCCATTGCGCGCCCGGCACTTCGTTTAGTGAATCAGCGGGCGCTGCGCCAAACCCGAGGCATCACGCGATGTGCACGATGACCGCGGCGCTGTTCAAGGAGATGTTCATGGCTCGAATCCGTTGCACCATCCTCTTCGCCTTGGCGGGTCTCGCCGCGTTGGTCGGTTGCGGCGGGACAACTGAGGGCACGCCCATGTCGACCGCGGTGATAGACACCTCGTCTCTGCCCACCGACGACGCCATCGCACAGGCCGTCGCCGCGGAACACGGCGCGCCGGGTGAAAACGAACAGATCCAATATGTCTTGATCGGAGAAAACGCCTCCGCGGATTTGGTCGAATCGCTTCACGAGCGCGGGTTTGCCAGCGTCAGCGTTGGGGGACGGTGATGCTGACACGCTGGGCTCCTTCCTTGTACGCATGCGGCGTCTTCTCCACGATCTTCGCCGGTGCGTACTGGCTTGCAAACGAGTTGACCGGCTTGCGTGCCGACGTCGGTACGGGCGTGTTTGCCTGGGAACGGCAGATCCCGTTCGTGCCGTGGACCATCGTTCCCTACCTCTCCATCTTTGTCTTCTTCTTGCTTTCGTTCTTTGTGCATCCGGATCGCATCGAACTCCAGCGACACGTGAATCGGATGATGCTGGTGCTGCTGATCTCACTCGTTTGCTACGCACTCTTTCCGTTGCGTTTCACGTTCGAACGCCCTCTCGTCAGCGGGATCTTCGGGCCGATGTACGGCCTGCTGGCGTCGTTCGATCTTCCGTACAACCGAGCGCCTTCTTTGCATATATCCACGTTGGTGGTTCTCTGGGCGAGATTCGTTCCATGGCTCAGCCCCGTGCGGCGTGCTTGCCTCAAGACATGGTTTCTCCTGATCGCAGGATCGGTTCTCACCACGTATCAGCACCACATCATCGACATACCGGGTGGCATCTTGGTCGGCATCGTCGCCGTCTTTCTGACGTCGCCATCCATCTCGGCAGCGCTCTCGCGCACTTTCACCAGACGGCTCGCCGCATGAGGCGTGGCGATCAATTGCCACGCCTGCATTCCCTCGCTCAGGGCTTCAGAGGATGAACGAGAAGAGTGCGCAAGGATGGACATCTGCGCACGCCTTGTGTGCGTTCCGGCAGATCGACAACATGACAAAGAGAGTTCGGCTCGATGTCCATCGGCCAGTCGGTACTTCGTTCAATTCAATGAAGTAGCAGGTATTGGGCCGAGCGCAGTGTCGATGATGACTTCACAATGGAGTTGCCATGTTCAGTTCTACCAGGCTCGCGTCGGGTCTTCGTCGCTGCACGGTCCAGTGGCGTGTGGGTCGGTGTCTTGACGCTTTTTTGGCTGGAGCATTGCTGCCCGTTTCAGCGCAAGCCCAAGATGCCAAGCGCGAGGGTGAGGTCAGAACTGACGCAGCACCTCGCCGTGCCGCCATGGCATTCGCGGTGGCCTCCCCGACCCAGGCTGCGGCGCTTCAGCTCATCGAATAGCCGATGGGCCTGGCCTGGACGGCGAGCGAGGTCGCACAAGCGGGAGCCGGCGATGCGACGAGGGTCATCAGCAAGGCTGCAGACGCGGATGGCGCGCAACACGGTACGCAAGTACCTGCGCGCCGACCGAGTCGAAGAGCCGCGGCGCATCCGGCGCGAGGAGGCTCCGAGCAAGCTGGCGCCGTTCGTCGAGGCGATCAAGCAGCGTTGATCGTCGACGCACGCTGGCCGAAGAAGGAACGTCGGACGGCGAAGTCGTTGCTCAAGCAGATCAGTGAGGCCGGCTACGACGGCGGCTACTCAAGGCTGATGGACTTCATCCGGGCGCGGCGAGCGCAGCAAGGCGGCGTAGCCATTGGCAAGGCCTTCGTGCCGCTGGCCTTCGAGCCCGGCGAAGCCTTCCAATTCGATTGGAGCGAAGAGGGGCTCGTGATCGGCGGCGTCTACCGGGGGCTGTAAGTTGCGCACATGAAGCTGTGCGCGAGTCGGGCGTTCTGGCTGGTGGCGTGCCCGAGCCAGGGTCACGAGATGCTGTTCGACGCGCACACGCGCATGGTGATACGCGGAGGCGAGAACATCTACCCTCGATTTTTCGAGAGCGAGCAAAGCGTTCTGCTGGCCGATCGCTTGTGCGGACTGGCTGGCGAAGGACTGGATCGTGCGTTCTTCGTATCGGGGGGCTCGGAGGCGAACGAGTCGGCGCTGAAACTGGCCCGGCAATATGCGGTCGTGCGGGGTCAAAGGACACGTGCGAAGGTGATTTCATGCGAGCCGAGCTACCACGGCGCAACCCTCGGTGCACTCTCCGCAACTGGCGACGCGCATACGCTGGAGATCTACGGACCCATGGTCCGTGCGATGCCCAAAGTACCGGGCCCGACGACCTATCGGCTGCCCGAGGGATATACGGCCTACACGCATGCAATGGCGTGCGCCGACGCGCTGGAGACGACGATCGAACGCGAGGGGCCGGAGAGCGTGCTGGCATTCATGCTGGAGCCCATTGGCGGCGTGTCGAGTGGCGCCGTCGTTTCCCCCGAGGCCTACTCTTGTGCGCGCCCAGAAGGAGGCCCAGCCCGACACTGACGAGAACGGCGATCGCCGCTGCGGCGCCATCTGCGGTCAAAGTTTCGCGCGCCTGCGGGCAAAAGCGCGCCTAGCGTGGGCAGCGATCAACAGGGCGTAGAAGGCCGCGTGCGTGATCGCATAGTAGGAAGCCAGGAACGGATCAAGGCTTCGAGGAACCAAAAGGC
>Ga0307515_10011621_pt1 | contig 16689 bp, 11 predicted proteins | sample 17_EM_MG_FD_194513 | JGI IMG/M metagenome (GOLD analysis project Ga0307515, IMG submission 194513) | Populus trichocarpa ectomycorrhiza microbial communities from riparian zone in the Pacific Northwest, United States - 17_EM | ecosystem: Host-associated > Plants > Roots > Unclassified | place... | reverse complement strand
CGCCTCGGAGACGAGTGTCGTAGTCCAAGCAGCTCCGAAATTTTACCAACTTAAAGGCATGATTTTATAGCATTCTGAAGACAACTTCATACTCTTTAGAATATTCTTGTATTCTGTTCCGCTACTTCAGAAGCATTGACGAGTACCTGAAAGTACTCATAGAGCACATGAGAAGCACATCATTTTGCATTCAGCCTGTTCGGGAGCTTCTGGGAGCTTCTGGAAGGATCGGTGTGGCTGTTCAGACTAGCTTAGTCGTTGAGTTGTGACTTCCGAACCATTTTACATTTTGCTGATGTATCATCTCTCGTGAGCCATAATATCTGCCAAATAACCGCTGCCATGCTAAATTTTTAAATACCCGTAGAGGAATACAGATAGAGCGGACGAAAGGTACCCCTGCAGCAATACATATCCAAGCACCTCTCCAAATCCACCACTCAATATAGCTCGGAAAATGTGACGACCACGTGGATACGTGGAATCCAGCATAGAATGGACTGATTATTCCGGTCATGAATAACATAGCAACATTCTCCAACAAATCGAAATCTAAACCTGTTGACATGAGAAGATGATGGAGAAGAAGAGAAGATGATGAATTGTCTGTGTATCCAAAGAGAAGGAAAACTATGGACTTATATATGAAAGAGAGAGAAGTAAAACCCAATGCCGACTACCAAAGCGGGAGCCCAATGCCGAGTACCAGTGCCGAGCCATCCTCCTCGCCATGGGGGCAGGCGAGGCCAACAGGGGCAAGCGAGGCCGACAGGGGCAATCGAAGCTGATGGGGGCAAGCGAGGCTGGTGGGGGCAGCCGAGTCCGGTGGGGGCAGGCGAAGCTGGTGGGGGCAGGCGAGATCAATGGCTGCCGTGAGCTGCCGGGCCAAATCCCTAGTCAACACTCCCCATTGGGCCCAAGGCTTTCCTGACAAATGAAACACAGCCAAACAAACAAAGGAAAGTCTAAGATCCTCCTCTCAGTTCCAAATCACATTGAATCCAATGAAAACCCAAACATACAGTGTAAATCCAAATACACAATCTGAAACAAAGGAAATCCAAGCCCTGCCCATGATCCTATCCGAGTCCAATGTCCTCCGCAAATTCGCCGAGTTTCACTCCTCCGAGGGCGTTAGTGAGAACGTCTGCCAGCATCACCGTACCTGCCACGTGCTTGATCTCGACCTCGCCTTTGGCAATGGCTTCAAGAATCGAGTGGTACCGGACTCGTAAGTGTCGGCTATCAGATCGGAAGTTGCCCGAGTTGTGAGTCGTAACTTATAACGCAGTTTAGGCCGTCATTGAGATCACGCCTGGTGATATCTTTGCTCGCAATTCCGATCTCAGAGGTGAGATCATGGAGCCAGTCAATCTGCACATTGCCCTACGCTGTGACAATCATGACTCCTTGCATTGTGGATTGGGCTACTACGCTCTGCATTTTTGACTTCCAAATGACGAGGGTTCCGAGGGCGTAGACAAACATTCCCGAGGTGGACTTGCTCATGTCCGCTTCTCACCCCAAGTCTTCATCAGGGTAGCGCATGATTGACTCATGTCCGAGGCTTGGGTCATAAATCGTTAATTTGTAGTTGGATGTGCCTTGCAGATATTGCACTAGGTGCTTCACAGCTTCCCAGTGTAGAGTTGATGGTTGGGCGGCATATCTGCTGTAGACTGAGGTTGCATACGTGATATCTGGGCCGGTACCGAGAGCGGCATAACGAATCGAACCAATGGCTTTGTGTTAAGTTCTAGGGTCGAAAAGCTGCTCTTCGGCCTGAATGTCACGGTGTTTGTAACTGATCACCATCGGAGTTGAGCGCTTGCGGCAGTCGGTCATCTCAAAGCGGTCAAGAATTCGGTTGATGTAGCCGATGCGATCGATGGCAATTGATCGTTTGCTGCGATCTCGAGTCACCATCATGGCGAGATATTGGAAGGTGTCAGGCTCAGGGACTTGGGCAGCGCCCTTGAATCGATCGTGCAGTCGAGATGCAATGGTGGCGACAAATGCCGAAGTGCCGATGATCATGATATCGTCAACTTAGACCGAGATGACAACGCCATTTGCTTCGACGAGATTACCACCGAAGAAGAGACCAGAATCTACAATTTAGGCTTGGAGACCGAGATCGTCAACAATGAAATCAAAGACTTCTTCATAGTACTCCTGGCTCGCTTGCTTGATGCCATAGCGAGTATTATTCAACTTGACAAGGGGTCTAGCCCGGCCATATCAATCAGGCCATTCGCCTTCAGAGAGGCGCAGATAAAGAGTCTCATCCAGGGGACAGCCGAGGAAGGCAGTGGGGATGTTCAGGACGCCGATCTCAAGGTCGTGTTTGGCTGCAAGGCCGAGACAAAGCCAAATCGAGGCCAAATCAACGACTTGAGAGGTGATGTCATTATAGTCGCCAGGCTTTTGGAGATCGCCGCGGCTGACAAGTCCTACTTTCCATTTGTCAATTGTCCCATTGGCCATTGGCTTTCTTCCCATAACCCAGCGGCTTCCAAACATACTAGCACCTTCTGGGACATTGTCAACGAAAGTGAGAACTTCATGACTTTCCATTGATGCCATTCTCTTGACAATGGCTTCTTTCCATTGCTCAGCGTCCTCTGCATCCAATGCTGCACGCTATGTCTTTGGACCTTGTTCGATCATCATGGCTATGCTGACATTGGCTGTAGTTCTTCCGCTGATTCTAGGCTATGGAGGCAGTATCTCTGGAGGTGGTGTCTCTGGAGTTGGTGTCTCTAGAGGTGGTGTCTCTGGAGGTGGTGTGAGAGCATAATCCGAGTCGTCTATTGGATAGATCGCACAAGCAATGCAGTTGCTTTCGGATGCTGTACTTTGGCTTTCGGGGACTGCATCACGACTTTAGGAAGCTCTTCAATTTCCGAATCCTTATCCAGTTCGGCTGGTTCGAAGCCGATCTTTGTAGGCTTAGTCTTTAGTAGCGGGGGATTCAGGGTAGACTCATCACATTTGACATCTCGTGCAATAAACACTCGGCCCGAATTGACATCCATAACTCGGTACTGTGTTGATGTCTCTACCAACTAGCCGAGGAGTACACACTTGTAGGCGTGGTCATCGAGCTTCTTACTGAGGTCGCCATGGATCTATGCGAATGCTAGGCAGCCGAAAGTTCAAAGATGGGAGGAATTGGGCTTCGTCCGCATCCATCTTTCGAATGGCGTCGATTTGGGATTCGGGTGAGCTCGTGATGGTAGTCGATTGGTGATGTAGAGTGCCGTGCACACAGCTTCGGCCCAGAGGATATTCGGCATCCCAGCATGCTTCAGCATAGACCTCGCCGGGTCCATCACTGTGTGATTGCATCTCTCCAAAATGCCATTCTGCTGCCGTGAGTATGAGGCTGATACTTCCCTAATGATGCCTTTCTCTGCCAAGTACTCAATAAACTTCTCACGACTAGCATACTCGCCTCCTCTATCAACTCCAATTCGGCACTCCTTCGACTTTGGGTGCTGCTTCTCCACTGTCGCCACATACTCCTTGAACTTTGCTGGAGCCTCAGATTTGGCTTTCATAAAGTAAACCTCGGTGTATCTCGAGTGGTCGTCGGTAAACATAATACTATATCCGTAGCCGAGAATCATCTGAGTATGCATTGGCCCAATCCCATCGGAGTGAATCAATCAAGAAGTCGAGTCTCTGCCTTATCATCTGAGGGCTGGAAAGGCTTCCGGAACATCTTGCCTATGATGCATGCCTCACACGTCCATGTCGATGGGCCCTTTCCATGGAATTGGATACCCCTGACGGCATTCAGGAGCCGTGCGATAGCTGGCAAAGAGAGATGGCCGAGGCGAGCATGCCAAACGAGGATATCCGTATCATCAACCGTGGGACAAATGTTCGAATAGGCCTCGGAGATCTCGCAATCCGGAGTGGGCCCCGGTGGATCATCTACTGCCACCGAGGCTTTCAAGACTGCGTCCGAGGTTGTAGATCCTCTGAGGACGAATAGACTGTTCATGAGTGGTGCTTCATAGACGAAGACTGACCCAAGGCTCGCCGTAGCTCCACTGAGTTTGAAATCGAAGTTTACTCCTTTCCGTATTAACGGGATGATAGTGAGGAGGTTATTCGTACGACAAGCTGGCACATAAAGAACATGTTGCAGGACAATCTTCGCGGGTTTCCAATTTGGCCTGTCGACGTAAAACGTAATTGTTCCAGAGCCTTCGGCATCGACAATTCTGATATTTGCTGTCTTGACATGTTGGGTCCTCTGTGCCATGGAGTGAATGGTCTGAAAGAGGTGATGATTGCTAGTGACTTGATTTTTCGCTCTGGTGTCAAGAATCCAATGATCGGCAGATTGATTTGCCGATGCCACATTGACCGTTATCACAGAGTCTGGCGTAGAGTCTGGGATAGGGTCGGAATGTATGACCAAGAAGAGGAATGACTCTGAATTGAACAAGGCAGTAGAGGTTGATGTGGCCAGGTTAACATCAATTTTAGATTTCTCATACAAGGCCCACTTATGCTTACTCCTGCACTTCGCCTTGATATGGCCCATTACTCCACATCTATGGCATATGACCTGGTTCTTCCAATCGTCGCCCTTCCTATTGTTGGCTTTCCTATTGTTGCCCTTTCCACCTTTCGAGTGTTGTCCTCGACATTTCTTCGTCATACATAATGCGGAATCTGGAGCAAGACATAGGGTCCTACAGAGGCGGGCTTCCAAGGACCAGAGGTGGGTGACAATGCTAGACGCTGAGCCCACTTTCTCAGTGAGCTCGAGCGTGGATGCAAAGGTTCGCCATTCTTCTGTATTCGGGAGGTTGGATACGATGTAGAATTTCCTCCAACAGTCTTCGATCGTCATGTCGCATACGGCAATGTCATTGATTATCCTGTTCTGGGCTGTGATCCATTCGGTGACTGAGGAATATGACTGGAGTTCATATGATGTGAGCTTCGCCATCTCGTCTCGACCGTCAGGCATGTTGATTTTTTCGAAGTCGGCTTTGATCGTATTCCAAAGTTGTTTTGGCTCAGTGAGGTGTCGGTACTGTTTCTGGATCGTTGATTCCACCAGGGCGGTGAGTTGTCCGCATGCCTTGTCATTGTTCATCTACCGGCTTTCCCAATAGCGGAGGAAGTAGTAGAACTGATTGAGGTAGGATGTGTCAGTTGATTCCGAGAGGAAGTTGTAAGCTGTATCTCGAGGGTCGCGAGCTGTGGGAGTAGTCCCTCAGGAGGCGTCGCCAGTTGCTACAATCGGGGGCCTGGGAACACTCATTCCTCCAGAGTCGTATTTCCAGAGGCCTTGCGCACGAAGTAGGGCTTTCCCTTCTATGGCCCACTGCCGGTAGTTGCGGTCATTAAGTGTTGTAACTGTCGTCGACATGGCGGAGGTTGAAACAGAGGGTTGCAAGACAATAACAGAGGGCGAAGGTTAAGAAACCAATAGAGAGGTGGAGGTTGATAACACGAGAGAGGCACTACTACTAGGCGTCGATTCAGTCCAATGCAGGCAGGCAGAGGAGAAATGATAAACAAAGACAGATGTTTGCTCGATCCACTGGAACAAGGGCATAGGAGACGCAAATACTACTACTAGGCGTTGAATTCAGCTCAGCGCCGGGCTCATAACCTGTTGACACGAGAAGATGAAGGAGCAGAAGAGAAGATGATGAATTGTCTGTTTATCCAAAGAGAAGGAAAACTATCAACTTATATTTGAAAGAGAGAGAGGGAAAACCCAATGCCAACTGCCAAAGCCGGAGCCCAATGCCGAGTACCAGTGCCGAGCCGTCCTCCTCGCCATGGGGGCAGGCGAGGCCGACAGAGGCAAGCGAGGCCGACAGGGGCAATCGAGGCCGATGGGGGCAAGCGAGGCTGGTGGCGGCAGGCGAGGCCAATGGGGGCCGTAAGCCGCCGGGCCAAATCCCTAGTCAACATAAAGGATGGCCACTGAAATGATGGGACAAATCTAACTTATGAGACTGAAACATTCCACACCACATCTGTAGGCTATTCGTATGGTAAATGAATCCCAATTGTAAATACCACGGTTCTTCCTACATGAACACTCTTTCTTCGGTAATTCTATACTTCTAGTGTTAATCGCCTCTAGAATGAAAAGAACTGATAAAGACGATCTACGGTTCTGGATATTCGAGGCTCCCGAGGGAAGATGCGTACACTATCCGCCGAGAGAACGGATCAAGTGCGATTGTATGACTGACAGCACTGTTACAAACTGGCAAGCGGTCGAGTGGGATTTCACTCGCCTCAGAAAGGTATGGCGCCCGACCACACTAGTGAGTTTTGAATTCACGTTTGATGCGGATTAACATAAGCTTATCCTATCATACCTATCAACCCTAGCTTCGGTTTGTTTTTCATGTTGGTCTAGGCCCCACTAAAGTAGCCACTCGGCGAACAGTCTAATTATGGCTATTCTTCATCTAGTAGATACAAACTTGATGGCGATTCATCCTGAACAATCTCGAACGGCTGAATCGACTATGTTGAAAAGATTATCGGCGGATACAGTTCTACATACCCAATACACTGTTGTTGTTTGTTGTTTATTCATACTGTATTCACTCTTGCTAGAGTATGACAGGTCCTAATACACTGTACAACACGCTACTAGGTATGTACCTTTCGCAAGGATGTCTTGCCACAAAATGACACCTCCACTACAGGCAACTCTTTAAAAGCGATGCATTTTGTTTAATCCTCTCCCATCACGTGCACTCAGTCAGATTCTAGACATCATTTTGCGTCACTCCATGGCACATTGGATCCTGAAATTCTGTTCATGTTTGAAGGTTATTTTGTCAATTGGCCCGGATTGTGGCGGGGTGCTTCATGACTGGCAACTGCCTATTGTCAAGGTAGCTTTGAACAGCAATCGATATTTGTTAAACCCCGGCTAGTTCTGTCTGTCTTGGTATGCACAACAGTAGTTGCCATCTTAATTCGACTCAGAACAAATGGATGGATACATGTGACTGAACAATTTGACCAGTAGCCATGGCTCACGCCTCTCAAGCAGTTAGAAAAACAATGATTTTGTTGTTGTTGTTTATTCATACTGTATTTACTCTAGCTAGAGTATGACAGGCCCTTATCCCCTCTGCCTCCGGGCGAGCCGGTTAGATGGCGGAGCTCCCATCTACTACCCTTCGTCCCCGCTGACAAAAGAAATGCAATGTAATGTAATGTAAAAGACTGGCCGCTCCGACCTCCATGCCTCACCACGATGGGAACTTCCCGACGTCCGTGGCCGCCAGGAAGTCCATCACCGCCTTATCACATATCTCCATGGAAAACGGCTCCGGTACCTGTGCCCGCCGGCACCGGCCCGCTTTCCAGCCCGTTGCCTTCCCCACCTTCTTCCAGAGCTCCCGCTGCTGGTATTTCCACCGGCTGCAGTGACGGAGGAGATGCTCCCGTGTTTGGGCTACCGTTCCCCCGCACCACCAGCACTTGTCGTCCTCCCGGTGTCCAACGGTCCGTGAGGTGTGTCGAGAATTCAGGATGAGTCGTTACGGACTACTCAGCCTGTGAGCCTGAAATATCAAACGTGACTTACGGCCATTGGTAACCTGTGTAGCATTTATTTACACTTCTATCATCTAAAAGCACTGAAGTATGTATCGCAGAATTAAAAGGACGCAGAAAATATTTATCAATTCAGCAACGGGTGAGTTGATGACATGGAAATCCGTCAAATACCGTTCCTTAGTACACGTGGTTTCGTACTCGGCTATGGAACGTTGCTACCACCCTTACCGAGCCCAGGGACACGCGACAGACGACCAATAGGGACCTCCGGGGTAGGGACCCAACAAATGGAACTAACTATTATCTTTTAGTGGACTAGACGGTTCCCCTATCGGTTGTTGTGTCATCGCTTCCAAAATTAGACTCCACCTACAGCTAGCGCAGCATATTGTGTAAATTGCTTCGGATCAAAATATCAGCATTGCATGTCACGAAGCCGCAGACCGGCACGCACACTCCCGAATGCGGCGAAAACCTCGTTTAGCCACCTTGTTGACTCGGGATTTAGCCCGACGGCCTTCTTGGCTCCCGAAGCCCGAGGATATGGGCATGGGGTCGGTGGCGTATAGGCCCGGTCAGCCCCATTGGCCCCAATCAGCCCCTCATCCCGAGGAGGCGTCTTAGTTCCGTAGCGATACTCAGCCGCGGCTATGATACTTGGCTTCGGGTATGATACTCAGCATCCTTGAATATGATGTCTTCTCTTTCTCATATCTATATGTATTTTACCTTTCGCTTTGACTGTACCGTATGCAGTTCAAAACCTGCATTGATTCCGCTCAACACATCTGCTTACAGATATCTACGTCGATTCTGCGATTGATATTTGCAAGTACGCCTGCGCGGCTCGGCAGCGACCGGAGATGCAACCAATCCTTTGCTACCATTTGACGCTCCTCTCCTTGTCACTTCACCGTGTAAAGAGTTTTGTGACGCATGGAAAATTAAGATGATAAGTGCGGAGAATGCTTGTCTAAATATAGATTACCATTGTGTTAGCAGAAGGGTTCATTGTCAGATATCCGTAGAGACTATGGATATCGTCTGTGGCGTAGTTATCTGCAGGTAATTTACTAAACTTCGCCGACATGTACTACACTGAGCCGGAATGGTTTATGCTAAGAGTAGCGTTGGAAATTGGGACCTCCTCTGACCGGCCTGCGAATAAATAGATTGCAGGGCTGTCAATGTGACCCCTTCGGAACATTTCATTGCATGTACTCCATAAGTACTAGAGGGATTAACTTCAGCTACATGTTTTCTGCTCTCCTACTACGTTGCGCATTGATACGTTGTGATGGTAGTACTTACCACCCTAGGAAACACATCTGGCACGGCCAGTACCCGGTTAGGCAAAATGGCTTAACCCGGATAATTTCGGTGGTATCAAGCATGACCCACGGTTATGTGTCCCAAATTTGACTGCGAGAGCCAGTCAAAAACACCTGACCTAGAAAAGGGTAGTGACCCCCAATAGACACCAGACGATACAGTGTACTGAAGAAATTATTGACTATATGCAGCGGACGAGCGAATCTGGACTACGATGGACTTGTACGTTGAAAAGCAATCTACCAAACACCACGGAGTAAGCGGAAGAATAAATAGAGTTACACAGGGCTCCAATCTAAGCCTTGAATCTAAAGCCTTAGCTCTGATGACACTGCGCCACTGAAGCAATGATTAATTATTATAGTTTTCCATTACACAGCCACCATGTTCAACATCGCCATCACCACCACTGCCACAACCCCGACCACCACCGTCACCCCCATCACTGTAACGAACATCGGCACCCTACTTATTCCACTACTCCAATTTATTAACTTTTCGCCTGTTAGACAAGCTATCGCTCTTGTTTTGCTTTCTGCGTAGGAGCCTGCTCCTGTTTGTCATACCCTACTATCCACACAACAATAAATTCTCACTACACGTAACTCAAACAGCTGCAATTTAACCTAAACTAGGCCAGCTAACTACCTTGGGGCGCAGTTGTTATTAGTATCCTCGAGTTTTGTACTCAAAGCTGACCACCATTCCGAAACTGCTGCCCAATTACCACACAACTCAATACACCATTCCATAATGCTGTGCACGAATCCCTGTAAAGTAGTGAACACCCACCTTCCGCGGCAAGACTGTGAGTCTACATATCTATCTCGCAGCGCCCGTTCGAATTTGAGGCATTTTTGATTCCTTTAACTTCTCGCTCAGTGAAAAATATCGCACATATTTTCGGCCTCGATCAAACGAATCTTTCGCCTAACGAACACAATGCCTCCACGCCGCGCCCGCCAGAATACTGCTCATGAGCCCACTACTCCAAGTATACACAGAAGATCCGCCAGGATTGGCTTCCAGCGTGATGCCAGCGCTCATCCAGGTTCGAGCCAACCGACCATCGTAACGAACCCCATTCCGCAAAATGGGAAGCGCAAGCAACCACCATATAATGAACAATCCTCCGGAAAATCCAAGCGCGTGAATATCACTAGAGAAGACTTCCGTGCCACCGGCGGCAGGGTATCAGTACCCCCCGAGCCTCGCACCATAGGTCCCAGGTGTTTCCGGATATCTGGCGTTCCACTCAGCTGGAGCGAGAACGATCTTTTTGATGCTCTCCAAACCCTTGACCCACCTCTCACGCGGAATGAGAAACCTTCGCTGTTCCCAGCATGTTCGGGCCTTACGCAAACGGCATTACTCAACTTGGATTCTTGTCCCGAACATCTACCGCATGCCAAACATCTTCAACTTCAAAAAACAACCAGTCGTACAGGGGCACATCTTACTATCGACTGTGATTTCTACAATCTAACGCCATTAAACATCCCCAAAGGTGAAATAATTGCAGAGTTGGTTGCCTGAGCTGCGAAACCAAGTATGAAAACTGATATTGGATTTATTGTAGTGTAATCGCGGTGACTGGTCTGGCAGGCCATGCATTTGGATCATGGAGGAGCCGGGAAACTAAACAAATGTGGCTAAAAGATTTTCTACCGCACGATGTACAAAACATCCGGATCATGTCTTATGGTTATGACAGTACACTCATCGGGAATGGCATAGCCGAAACTAGACTCCTAGATTACCAACGCCTTTTTATCCAGGAGTTAGAATGCGCTAGGACGACAGTTCCGGTGAGTGAATTTGTACCCAGCCAGGACATGACTGATATAATTTTCAGAAAACCCGACCCATGATATTCATTGGACACAGTCTCGGCGGGATATTGGTATTACAAGTGTGTATATCGTACCATTGTAACAATTGATACTCACAAGGGAATTCTAGGCATTGATTGAGGCTAGACGAAAACGTTCTCATAACCACCTCTTAGATGCATTGCATGCAATAGTCTTCTTCGGTACGCCACATCATGGCATGCGCACGTATGAGTTAGAAGAGATGGTTAAAGCAGGGTCTGGCGGCTGCGATCGCGAGACATCGAAGCTTAATTTACTCAAACAGCTGAGAGAAGGTTCGGAATTTCTTGAGGTCCAAAAGGAAGAACTCGAGAATATCTGGGCGGAGTATAAGCCGCAAATTGTCAGCTTTTATGAGTTGATTAAGACGCCGACGGTTGCACAGGTAAGAATACACAGTGTTCCTCAGCCGTGCGGCCCGAATCTGTGGGTTGCGTTGGATATCTGAAAGCACCCGGGGTTTTTGTAGCGTAGGCTATCGATATAGCGGCCCGGTCTCGCCTTTGCTACGGGTGACCGTTAATATTGTGGTCATGTCGCATATGAACACTGAGAATACAAACATAGACACCACTGAATCTGAGTCCTGACACTAACTCTCTCCAGTTGGCCTCAAGTAGATATGAACGATGCGGCCACGAGTCCCAAATGGTTAAACGATTTTCAGCTCAACTATCTCTACCAATCGAAGAGAGAGTTCCGGTTGAAGCAAACCATACAAACATGGTCAAGTTTAACTCAGCACAGGATCGAACCTACCGCACAGTAGTTAGATATTTGAACAAGTGGGTAGATAGTCTCTTTGAGTCGTGTGGTATGTAACAGCCTTTTCCAGAAATAGGGTGGCAGCACGTTAACCTATACTAAGCAGCTGAAGTAAAAAGACTTGAGAATCTTCGACGTAAGTCGCATGAATGATATGTTCATATGGTACGGTTAAGCTTTGACCCTAACCAAGCACTGGCAACGATCAGATTCGAGGGACCACATCGCATGTCTGGAAAGTTTAAAACCCTCGGACTACGAAAGTTTCCGTGATGAACTCTTGCTCCGACGACATGAGGGTACTTGCAAATGGATCCTTGGAGATCCACGTTATTGGACTTGGGCCCGGACCCACGATGACGGCCAGGCGATCCTTTGGATTTGTGGAGATCCGGGCTGCGGGAAGAGCGTTTTATCAGCATTTCTCACCGAAGAAATCGTTCGTGGCAAAGTTGGCCAGCTCTCCATGGTTTATTTCTTTTGCGATGACAAGGATGAGCGACTACGGACAGCTCATGCAATTCTGGTGAACATACTTGCCCAGATTCTAGTACACATACCGGGTGTCATTGAGCACTTCTTAGTCGAGCCAGCATACGCTACAAACAAGGAGAAAACTCCTTGGAGTTTCGGTATGCTCTGGCGCGTCTTTGAGCGAATCATGAACGACGCCAATATTGGGCAAGTACGTATTCTGATTGACGCACTTGGTAAGCCGATCCTACCACACAAAATATTCGAGGCTCACTATTGTAGATGAATGCGAGGAAGAATCACGCACACAACTTTTGAAGCAGCTACAATACTTCTTACGCGGTAGCTCTATGGGTCAGCGTACAAAAATCATCATTACTAGTCGTCCGCATATACCAGTTGCATCATATTTACTGGGTATCACAAAAATCCCTCTCGCTGCTAATAACTTGAAAGGGGATATAACAGCATTCGTCGAAGCCGAAGTTCAGAAACAGGCGCAGTTTGAAGGTAGTCTGGGTGAGGAAGTACGACGGGCACTTATTGATGGTGCGAACGGAATGTTTCTCTGGGTTTCACTGATATTGGATGACCTCAAAAAGTCAGCGAATACAACCCCACGGGCTATCAGGATGGCGCTCAGCCGGCTACCAAAAGACCTTCCAGGTGTGTATATAAAAATATTGCGGCAGATTCGAGCGGAGGACCTCGAAACTGCACAGGTTATCCTTCGGTGGGTCGTATGGGCGGTTCGTCCCTTGACGCTACAGGAGTTGAGAATAGCTACTGCCATAATGCCAGCTGAACACACTTCCATGTCGTCGATGCAGGACAACATGCAGACCGACCTGCGACAAGTTCTTCGTTTGGTTTTTGGGCCGATGCTCAGGATAGAAGATAATAATACTGTTCATCTTGTGCATCAGTCTGCAAAAGACTTCCTCCTTATCAGGAGTGAGGCAACGGAGATGTATTATTCTGGCCATCCCTCAACCACTCAGTGTCTTTCATGCGCAGAGTCTAACTTGCAGCTTGCTTTGTCCTGTTTGACGTATCTGGGTTTCAGTGAATGTGAAGATGGACCTGTGGCTGGAAATATACCGTGGGAAAAGGACGTCCGACGAGATGTAAAAACTCGAAAACAAAATATTCCTTTTCTGGACTACGCTGCAACTCATTGGCCTGAGCATACAAAGCAAGCTAATCAAAATGGCCAAGAGCATCAGATCTTATGCAGTGCTTTTCAGAAACTGGCCGAGTCTTCACGGAAATTCAATCTGGCATGCCAGATACGCAGTTTCGCCATGTACGACGACTTTGTGCCAACTCCACCACTTCATATTGCAGCGTCATTAGGATTCGTCCTATTCGCCAATGCCCTTTTAGATTGGGGCGCCGACATCAATGCTCAAGGTGACGACTACGGCAATGCCCTTCAAGTGGCTGCGGTGAAGGGCAACGAGGCCGTGGTACGACTGCTGATCGACCGCGGTGCAGACATCAATTCTTACAGTCGCTACTTGGATTATGCAGATCGCGGCGACTGGAATGCGCTTCAGGCAGCCTCAGAGAATGGCAACGAGACCATGGTTCGTCTGCTGATCGACAGCGGCGCTGACATTAATTCTCACAAAAGTGACTGCGGTAGCGCACTCCAACTGGCTGCGGCGGAGGGCAACGAAGCTGTTGTACGTCTGCTGATCGACCGCGGCGCAGACATCAACGCTTACATTGGCGACTCGGATCATTGTGATAGCCGCTACAAGAATGCGCTTCAGGCTGCCTCAGCTAACGGCAACGAGACCGTCGTTCGTCTGCTGATCGACAGCGGCGCTGAAATTAATTCTCAGGAAGGGCACTACGGTAGCGCGCTCGAGGTGGCAGCAGCAAATGGCAACGAGGCTGTAGTACGTCTGCTGATCGACCGAGGCGCCGACATCGACGCTTACAGTAACTACTCGAATTATGAGTTTAGCAACTACAGAAACGCCCTTCAGGCGGCCTCAGCTCAGGGCAACGAGACCATGGTTCGTCTGCTGATCGACCGTGGCGCTGAAATTGATTGTCAGGGAGGGTACTACGGTAGCGCGCTTGAGGCGGCCGCAAGAAATGGTAACGAGCGTGTGGTACGTCTGCTGATCGACCGCGGCGCAAACATCGACGCTTACAGTCACTACTCGGATATTTGGTCCAGCGGCTGCAGGACAGCGCTTCAGGCAGCCTCAGCTATGGGCAACGAGACTGTGGTACGTCTGCTGATGGACAACAGCGCCGACATCCACGCTGAGAGTGAAGAGTACGGCAACGCACTCCAGATGGCTGCGGCGGGGGGCAACGAGAACGTGGTTCGTCTACTGATCGACTGCGGCGTTGCTATTAATTGCCAGGGAGGGAACTACGGTAGTGCACTGCAACAGGCTGCGGCAAATGGCAATGAGGCTGTGGTACGTCTGTTAATTGACAGCGGCGCAGCCATCGACGCTTACAGTCGCTACTCGGAATTGTTTTCCAGCGGCTACAGGACTGCGCTTCAGGCAGCTTCAGCAACAGGCAACGAGACAATAGTTCGTCTTTTGATTGATCGCGGCGCTGACATCAACTCTCTGGGTGAGGGCTACAATGGCTGCACTGCGCTACAGGCGGCCGTGGACAGTGGGAACTTAGGCGTGGTTAATTTATTGATCGACCGCGGCGCGCACATTAACGCGAAGAGTGAGGGCTACAATTGCTACACTGCGCTCCACACCGCCGCCACGGGTGGCAAAGAAGCCGTAGTCAGTCTGTTGATCGACCGCGGTGCTGACATCAACGCTCAGGGTGGGTTCCACGCCAATGCGCTCCAGGCGGCCATAATGAGGGACCATGAGGCCGTGATTCGTCTGCTGATCAACCATGGCGCTGACGTCAACTCTCACGCCAGGCAGTTAGGCATTTGCAATCCGCTCGAGGCAGCCATATTGAAGGGCAATGAGACCGTGGTTCGTCTGCTGATCGACCATGGCGCCGATATCAACGCTAAGAACTACTTTGGTAGCACTGCACTAGATGAGGCCGTACGGAGTAAGAATCAGACAGTAATTAGTCTGCTATTAGAGAGTAGTGCTACAAGCCACACGCTACAGGATGAGAGCAACGACAGCGATAACATTTTGCATTGAAGAGCGGCCTGGGGACGACTCCGAAAGCTCCACCTTACATGGGTCATGAATATTTGGGATCATCCACTGCGGAGGAATCTATCTGTTCATTATGTAATATTTAGCTTGGGATGTTAGTAGGATTTCCTTTAGTTTTCTTCGAATGTTGCTGGGAGCGGCGCCCAGTTGAATGTTTACTTCTGCTTCTACAACACTTGGTATTAGGTATTATTGGATATTTGCCTAATGATACCAATAGTCCGGGTCTGAGGTAGGGAACAGCACGGTTTAGTTCAACGGCGAGGTTAAATTAGACTGGTCTACAGACTAGCGTTTTTGTACTGCACTATTACAGTTCGGACCAGTCAATCTTCACTTAAGCCTTATCTCGGTATTAAGTGTGAAATCTCTACTTAGTAACCAGATAAACATGATTCCTCCATACCCAATACCCATAAATCCGCATTCTAAGCTCCGTCCCGGGCGATATTTACCAGTTCAGTGATGTCAACCGTCCCGTCGGACAGCCGGCCGATATCGCCAGTCCCCGTCCAGCATCCACAGTGCTTGACCGACATTAATCATTTAGGTGATCTATATGGCTGGAGGGAGCCTATCCAGATAGCCCTGAGAAATTGTTCCACAGCTAATTTACCTTCCCAGCGCAAAGTCAACTAATCGGGGAAGCTCGATATAACCCCCCAGCAAAACAAAAACGACCGCCTAGCACATACCCCGGCCGGTGCGAGTTCATTATAGCTTTGGAAAGTTTGTGGGTATTTGTTGTGTCATTAATGGCCGGGGTCAGTTCGATTATACATATCTTAAATCGCGGCCGGGCCTGCAGGCCGCTAAAAAACCGGCCGGACGCCAGGCTTTTTGCGGTGCAGGCTTTTCAAATTGAGGCTGGGCCGGGCCTGCGCCAAGCCAAGCCTCAGAACTTGCGGCAGGGCCAGGCCGCTTGGGAACATTGTTTGTAGTGCATACTATGCCAAAAAAACCCCGTTTATTGATGTGACTGCAGTGCCACATTTACCCGAGTGCAGCATGACTCCCAGAGTCCAGTGAGTGTAGCATATTACTAAATTTAACATTCTAATTACTGGGGAATAGCTTAAAATACTACAGTAATGCAAAATACCAGCATTGAATATGACATTGTAAATGATTGAGTATTTAGTTGAATGGGGTAATATTGATCAATTGAGCAGCATTGAGTATTTGCATAAATGTGGCAGGCATTCCACATTCTTGTCACAATGATGTGACAGTAATAAACCAGTATACCTACAAATAGCCCTAACATGATGTGATATTCAGCAAACTACATACATAGTATAGTGGTTAGTGGGTGTGTACAATACCCACTGAAACAGGTTCGAATCATGCCAGAGATATTTTATTATTATACTTCAGTCAGCTGGCAGCAGGCCTGGATGCAGGCCATTGGGCATGCGTGGGCGTGCGGGCGTGCGGGCATGTGCAGGCATTTGCGAAATATACACATGTGGAAGTAATATAGCATAACTCTACTATTT
>Ga0307515_10011619_pt1 | contig 16691 bp, 11 predicted proteins | sample 17_EM_MG_FD_194513 | JGI IMG/M metagenome (GOLD analysis project Ga0307515, IMG submission 194513) | Populus trichocarpa ectomycorrhiza microbial communities from riparian zone in the Pacific Northwest, United States - 17_EM | ecosystem: Host-associated > Plants > Roots > Unclassified | place... | reverse complement strand
TCTTCCGATCTCGGGTCGATAATACTTCACCGCATGAAGCAGCTGTTGGGGCGAGAGCCGTGGTAGTTGCTGTAGCGTGCCCACTAAGGATTCTAGATCCTCACCAAGAGAGGAGAAGCATTGGAGCCATTGAAGTAGTTGTACCAAAGGTTCGAGATGACGTCGAGCAGACTCTACTGTCGTCTCTCCTGTAGATGTCATAGATCCATTCTCGTAGTGTTCTGGTTGACGATTGTTTGAACGGGCCCAATCTTCCAGGGTTGAAACGTTCATCCGAATCTGCATTGCTTTTGTCCTGGCAAGATACTTCCTATTGGACATTACGCGATTAAACAGTTCAGCCGCTAGCCAGTAAATCAACTGCGATAGGATTTGCGACGTGATTACGGAATGAATATCGTAGAGGTCGAGCACAAATAAAGTTGAAGAAAGAAGTGAGTTGATGTTTCGAGGTGATATTTGAGCTCTCCGCTTGGGTGACGGCGGTCGAAAACGCTTCTCCAAGGGTTCAGGCGGCTTAGCTTTTGTTTTAGCGCGAAATATCTTCCATTCGTGTTGAAAATGGACGTCTTCAAAGCCAGGTATCGTTTCATGATCCAGCATGGCAGCATCCAAAACTTTGTCCATTCTGCGCTCGGCGTCTCTAATTATTAAAATGAAAATCTCATTTATAAGCTCGGCCATTTGCAATTGGAATTCTGTAGTTGCTTGGACAAGGCCTGCATCCTTCTTAAGATAGTGGAGTAGGAGCGTCGCATTCGACATCCAGAAAGCCAAGATGGTCATGTCCCATTGATGTGATTCCACAACATCATTAATCTTGTCCATCGCTGTAACGAGTAGTGTCTCTAAGAGTTCGCGACTAGAATGGTAAAAGGCATAGCGAGCGCTCAGGAACAGGATATTAGCTGGTACAGGTTTTTGCGATGGAGATCTCTGTGGCGTCATATTTGTGATGATTATGTCCAGGATACGGTCTAGTTCATTCTCTTGAAATACAAACATTTGATCGTTCAGGCATCGGTCCCATACGAATTCCTGCCCTTCTTCAAGCTCTTCCGGTGACTACGAAGGTCAGTAGGCGGTTATTAAAAGGTCATTGAAGAGCCTTTTACCTCTGGCTGTTCATCCAGGCCTAAATTTCCCAGGTCCACCTCTAAATTTATGGCACTTTCCATCATCATTCGCCGCTTCATTTCATTCTCTGCCATCTCCTCTTCGAAACGGTCTTGTGAGAATCCGGAATTGTAAAAGTCATCAGTCACCCCGGCATTGCCGATCGTATAACCGCGTTCGTGAAGATACTCCGAGATTTCACTGTTCGGTTCGACAAAATCGAATGCTGTCCTTCCCGAAGATGACTTAACCTCTGGCGAAGCACCGTGGTCAAGCAAAAGCTTCGCGATGCTCTTGTGCCGATTCGTCATGGCCCACATGAGGGAGCTCCATTGATTCCTGTCTTGCTTGTCAACATCGACACCCGCAGCAATAAGTGCGGCAACAACGTCTTCATGGCCAAAACAGCTAGCATATATCAAAGGAGGCGTTCCGTCGGCGTCGTGGGCATTCACATCGATGTATTCCTTCGCGCTTCCACTGACTAGCCGCTGAACCCTCTCCACATCTCCATTTGATGCCGCTAGATTGAGTAAACTTTGCAGAGCTTCCCTCTTTTCTTCATCTGACAGCTTCTCATCTGCAACCACCTTGTCCTCGTCTCCTTCAGCCGGATTGTCACTTTTCAAGCGAGCCTGTGTTGCGAGCATCTGGACAAGCCGGCTGTCACTATCATCTAACCTTTGAATAGCGTGGTCGTTTCCATAGCTTGGGTCGTCAAGGGATAGATTAAAGCTTAGTGGGCGAGCTGGAATAGGCGTTGTGAGGAATTGCGACTGTCCTAGATAGTGTGTCAACGAGAGAATCGGAAACTCTGGCGCTGCCCTCACCTTGCCAGGCGTCATACATCTCCGTCTCCTCTCCAATCATAGGCACATTTCTGCGGTCATCGAGAGATCTGGGCAAGTCATCAGGAAGAGCTCGCGGCTTTGGAGGATCCCCTGTGAAGCTATGTTCGTCGGTTGGAGATTCCATGGTGCTACATTGACCATCAGATGAAACCAGATGGTCTCTCCAGCTTGGGCGATTGGCCACGTCTCATCCGGGGGTGGTGGTCCAAGAAGGGAACAAGTAACGAGGTCTCTCGTGGGTTGGGCGCTGCCAGCGGGGTGTGAACGAGTTCAGGCGGCGGCGTCGTCGTCGTTCATAGGCAGCCAAGCGAAACATTCCAAAAGCTTACTCCAGCATCATGTCATTGACCATGGACACAGGATTGAATGCGTAGGTTGATTGCTGTATGGGAATAAAAAAAAAGGCAGATTCCACACAAACACAACGAAGTCGATGGGTGATGTGATACATCGGTTTTACTTCGCAGAATGTCGCCGACCAGACATCTGCCCAATTAGCGGCGGAGGGCGGAAACCGGTTACGATAGCAGCACTGAACTCTTTGGGTGACAATTCTGTGGGCGGCTCCAGTCAAATTCGCCTGGACTTGCTGCAATCTCGTGCCGCAAATCTCGATGAACAATCCCCTAGGATTTCTGCAGAATACTTGGTCGCCTTTGAGTTCGCAAGCATCGTCGCGGAGAGGCAACATCGGTTAAGATTCCTTGGTAAGCACAGGCATTCGCCGCCAGCGTCATCCCGCACCAGGAAGCGCCTCCTCCAAGGAAAGACTCTTTCAACCCTATTGTCCCTACCTGGGCTCCTCTACCTCTACTAGTAACCCTGACGATGCAATTTGCGAGCATCCGGTGGGTATAAACTCGCGATCGCGCCTTCGTGTCCTGCGCCCGCAGGCCGCACCGAGAAGCTATGACCTGATCCACGCGCGAACCCGGACGTTACTCATATTATGGCTTCAAACCAGATGGACGAGGGGCGTGGATTGAAGTTTGCCCAGATCCTTTCGCGACTTCTGGAGCTTCCTGGCTACAGTTGGGACACGGACAGAGAACCCTTCCATTCTGTAAATAATACCTCGTTTTTTACGCGAACAACCCTGTACTTACCCATCCTCCTAGTCATATGACAATTGGCATTTCTTCGGCTTCGAGGCTATCTTCAGCGACGGCACGCAATACCGCGGAGGGGCTACACCGCAGAATTCGGTCTCGCATTCCCCAGAAGGAAGGCCACAACTCAAGACTCATAAATCTTCGAGCAGTAATGCCAGCTCTAGCTCTACGGTACTTGATATACCGCAAAGAAGGCAAGTTATTGCCCGCGTCTCGAGCCACGCCTTGCGCCTAGAGCGGGAATTCCAGCTCTCTAAAATCGTCATCAGCAAGAGTGACCCCAACTGTAAACACTTTGTCCGACCCATCGAGTTCCTCCGCCTTCCACCAAAGCCTGGCAGCACCGAGAATTTAGTGTGTTCTATATTTGAAGCACCAGGTCCCAATTATTTGAGAGAGCTTATTGAATTTGGGCCAAATACATATAAAGGGATCGCTCATCGGGATAGTTGGGATATCAGAGCTTTAGGGTCCAAGCAAAATACAAAGATTCCACTTATCCTATTCTTGACTTTCGCTATAGGTGCGACGGAATGCTGCGAAATTCTTCACCATGGCAACCGCATTGTCCATGGAGAGTTGCGGGAAGACGCTTTTCACTTCAATAAAGAGGCTGGTGTTGTCAAGATGATAAATTTTGGATCAGGGGCAAGATCTTTTGAAAACGGATTGACAAGCGCTGGATGGTCTTCCCTGAGCCGCGAAGTAGGAGTGGAGCATAAAGTATGTGTCTATTCACAGCTTGCAGAACTTGCTGCATACTAACTTGGCCAGCTGCAATTTATCGCGCCCGAACAGACGGGGCGTTTGCCTGCCGAACCCGATAGCCGTACTGACATTTATAGTTTGGGTATACTATTTTGGAATATGGTAAAGTAGCGCAACTCTATAATTGGATACCTTTTTTTCTAACATAAGCACGCATAGCTTACTGGAGAGCCCGCTTTTGAGGGCAGCACACCACTTGACATCATGCAAAACGTCCTCTCACGAAGAATACCTCCTATATCATCAAAGCGCACGGATGTGCCCGATGTGCTTTCTGCCGTTATTCAGAAGATGACGCAGAAAAACATTGATGAACGGTACAACTCCACATCAGGTCTAAAATATGACCTTGTTCAGATTCAGTACTTCCTAAGCGAAGGTGACGGTGATAGTCTAAAAACATTCCAAATTGGCACCAGAGATGTTTCCTGCTTTTTTAACTTGCCCCTGCGACAGATTGGGCGTGAAAAAGAACGACGGATAATAGTTGACGTTATTGAAGGTGTTTCCAAACGCCAACAGCTACCCAATCATCTCAGCAAAGGCTTAAGCCTCAGTTCCAGCTCTTCATATTCGGACCCGCGAATGGAAACTAATCAAATTGATGACTTGGTTTCGGATAGCACCAGCTCTAAAGGATCGGGAAGCAGAGTGTGTAGTGGAAGTGGGCCGGTCTTTATGGAGGCTGCAAGATCAATTCATCAAAAATTGCAAGATAGCATGATACAGTCCGAAGCTTCTGTTGGAGATGAGCCTTCTGAGCCAAGACCGCTGATAGGTGCGAGATTTTCAACAGAAAGCAGACCATCCCACAGCAGCATGGATGGTTCCATGTCCATGCAACGCTCAAGTCAACATAGTACCGATGGATCAGGCTCGCTTCTGAGAAATGCGCAAAGAATGAAACGCAAAAACCGTTGCGAGGTCATTGCAATTTCTGGAGCAGCAGGCCTAGGCAAATCCTGCCTAGTGCAAAGTATTCAAATAACAGCCCGATCTCACGGTTATTTCGCCTCAGCAAAATTTGACCAGGCAAAGAAGGCTCCTTTTGATCCCATCCTAAGACTGATGTCGTCTCTTTTCCGGCAAATATTCTCTGAGAGCGATGTTTCTACTGAATTCCATAACAACATCCGCGCATATGTTAGGCCAGGTAAGCCACCCTTCTTTTAAAACTGTTAAACTGCTCAATTACATGATAGCTATGTTTCTCTTTTCTTTAAAAAAAATCATTTGTATCTTTGAGACGTGTTCATTCTATGTATTTGTGAATTAACTAGGAAGCTGATTCTGACTAGTATGGCATTTACTTCATGGCTATCTGGATCTGCCAGAATGGTTGCTCAGCTCCGGCAGCATGCCACAGACACCGCAACAACGAGATATGCAAATAATCAAAAGTCCCCGTAAAGAAACGTCCCCAGCTGTACACTGCGGGAGTGCTGGCAATACCGCAGCAGATTGGTTGCGATCGGGAGGGTCTACTAAGTCTTCGAGATTTGTAAACACTTTCATCGAAGTTTTGCGGCTCTTCGCTGTGTGCAAATTTATATGTTTCTGCCTTGACGATCTCCAATTTGCTGTAAGTTCATGAGCCATGCAGTTACATTCATAAAACTGACGGTAGCATGTCATAGGACCCAGAGAGCCTCGAGCTCATTGGAAACATCGTAGCTGGCAGGATCCCTATTGTATTCATACTATCTTACCGCGAAGAGGAAAGCTTGCCAAAGGATATCCGGTCGCTACTATCCTCCGCAACGAGGTAAGCATGATCTCCATACACGAATTTTATCTTCTCTCCTCGCTTTGACAGACTGACCGCCGACTACAGGATACATATGAAGCCATTCGACGAGGACGAGATGGCTGGGTATGTCTCAGAAACCCTACACAGGGATCGGGAATATGTGCTGCCTCTTACGGCCGTCATCCAGGAGAAGGTAAATTGATGCACAAAGAATATTTTCACGAATAGTTTTCCTAACAAAGACAGACTTTGGGCAACCCTTTCTTCATTAGAGAGATGCTAGACACGTGTTATCGCAAAAGCTGCATTTATTATTCCTGGAAGAATTCTGTTTGGGAATATGACCTGGACAAGATTTTTACCGAGTTTGAGTCTCAAACTTATGGATCCCAAATCAACAACGATTTTGTAGCGAAACGGCTCCAAGAGTTGCCATCTACCACCAGGTCTTTGCTAGCGTGGGCATCACTAATTGGCAATACATTCTCTTTTAGTCTAGTTAAAAAATTGCTGCGTGGAGAGAATTCACCTCCCAACGCGTGTATGTGCACACCACCGTTGACGCCAGTTGATTTACATTACAGAAGCTAACAACCTTCCTTGCCAAAGCTGGATTACCAATATTACTTGATGGACAAGACCCAGTGTCCGGATTGCAAGGCGCCATGTCTGCATACATTCTAATGTCCGGTGATGATGAGGATCGGTTCCGATTCGCACACGATCGTTACATGCAAGCAGCAAGTAAGACATCCCTCTCCTCGGTGATGACATTTGCTAACTGTGATGTTCTTGCAACTAGCTTCTCTAAGTGAATGTTATAACAAGACCGAGATGCATTTTTCTATTGCCAAGGCGATGATAGAAAATGATTATCAGGAGAGTACGACGATCAGTTCCAAGGCGCTCTACACCAGAAGCCGGCACATCTGCTTAGCGGTAAACTTAATAAAGGCAAGAGTGCAACGTCGTGCCCCTTACCGCGACGTACTCTATCAAGCTGCAGAGAACGCTTGTGAATCAGGAGCACGATCAACCGGGCTGTACTATTACTCTCATTGCCTGAATCTTCTACAAGACGACCCTTGGGATGAGGCGATGGCTGACGTTTATTACCAAGAGACCCTTACTTTATTCACGCGGTCAGCGGAGTGCTACTGGTATCAAGGCATTTACGAGTCCGCCTTGGGCCTACTCCAGACTACTTTCAGCAAGGCGAAAGATGCTGTTGATAAGGCCCCATCTTGGATCATTCAGTCTCGTGTCTTTGCTGTAAGAGGCGACAGCTTCGCTGCCTTCGAAGCTTTGAAGCAATGTTTGGCCGACCTAGGGGTCCAGATTCCAGAGACAACTTGGGAAGAATGTGACGCAGAGTTCCAGAGGATTTGTTCTCTCCTACAGAATGTCAATCGAGAAGAGTTAATCTCGAGACTAGCTTCTACGGAAGATCGTACTCTGATGACAATGGGTGCTGTGCTTGTGGAATTACTTAGCGCTGCGTTCTGGAGTAATTCCCTTCTTTTCTACCAAATAACGCTCAAAATGGTAGACATACATTTGCACAGGGGCACTGTTCCGCAAATTGGTCTAGGCTACGTACACTTAGCTTCAATATGTGCAGGCCGTTTCAGTATGACGGAACTGGGGGTCGAGATCGGTGATACTGCAAAACAACTTATGGAAAGGTTCCGGGATGACGCGTATACCGTTGGCCGTGGACAAACGCTCCACGCCTTGTTCATTGGCCATCTACAAACTCATATGCGAGATCAGGTAAGTAAATAAGGAAGGGCATTACGAATACATAACTGATCATCGCCAGATTCCTATTCTACATCGTGCCATGGAATCAAGTGTCCAAGCAGGTGATCGTATTCTCTCATTACTCAACCTGGGAGTTGTGGCTGCGTTCAGACTCTGGTCCTCTTACGACCTCGCAGAATTGGAGGCATGGATCGAGGAAGCTCCCATGGAGTTCAAGAATTGGCACGAGGACCTCAGAGGAGGTGTATTCCTAGTTAGTGTCCGACAATACTCTCGCGCATTGCAAGGGAAAACCTTCGCCCATTCTGCAGCAGATGTTCTCTCCGACGAGGTACACCAGTCATCGACCTACTTAACGGACCTTGATACCAGAGCTTCCAACCCAAAACGACCTAGAACGATATACCTGAGCTATCAGCTCATAATATTATTTCGGTATGGCTTCATCCGTGAAGCAATTGCGACAGGCGAGAAACTTCTTCCTATGATGGACAGTGTATGGTGCATGCGCCTCTACTATTCCAACCTTTTCTACCTCTCACTTGCATACATGGCCTCTATACGAGAAAACGCTACTACTACTGAAAAAGACAGGCTCCTAAGTTGTGTATCGTCTTCTATTGATAAAATCCGAGCTTGTTGCACTATCACCGATATCAACTACAGCATTTGGGTTTCTCTTCTCAATGCCGAACTCTCTAGTCTCAATGGAGATCACTCGGGAGCGATGAGAAACTATGAGGCAGCTCTTGATCACGCCGAAATCCACGGTTTCATGCTTGACGAAGCCCTAGCCTACGAACTCTACGCGGAATATTTGATTCGTCAAGGCGCGTGTAGACCTGCTCGTCATATGCTTAAAGATTCCATATCAACCTATCGGCGTATTAGCGCTTTTGGAAAATCTCAGCAAATAACTGAGAAATATGAATGGCTACTTCGGGGTACTTCCACCTTAGTGACAATGGATGTCGCTTGCCAAACGACCATTATTGATACAGGCAACACTTCCTTCAAGCTAGAGCAAAACGATGATCAGGAAGCACGCCTTCTGGGCGCCGAGACTTCTGTTGACAGGACTCAGGCGTGGCTTGTACCAAACTTAACTTCAGGTCCCGGAAAGCAAGCAGAAACGCAGCACGATCTTCAGGGAGGATTTTCGGCGGTCGGCCTTGACATGATCGATTTAGCCAGTATACTGGAATCCAGCCAAGTCTTGTCCTCTGAGCTCCAAGTCGACCGCCTTTTAGCCAAAATGACGGAGATCATCCTAGAATCAACAGGAGCAGACCTTAGCGCTATCGTGGTTGAAGATGAACAAATCGGTTGGAGCATCGCAGCCGTTGGTACTCCTGATGGCGTAACAGCATATCCTGGAGGCCAACCTTTAGAGACCGTAGATGATCAAGTGGGTAGACAAGTCACATTATACGTGCTGCGCTTCAGAGAAACAGTCTTCGTACAGAATCTTCTCGAAGATGACAGATTTTCCAGCGTCTCGGAGTCGTATCTTAAGCGGAATCCTGATGGAAAAGCCGTAATAGCCATCCCAATCCTCCATGGAGACGACGTTATGTTGGGTTCAATATATGTCGAGGGACCTCCGAACAGCTTCACAGAAAGAAACACCAACGTTCTTCGCCTTTTAGTGAATCAAATTGCGATATCCCTCGCGAATGCTTTGCTCTTCAAGCGAGTTGAAAGAGTAAGCGCAAGTAATGTGGCCATGCTTGAGATGCAGAAGCGTTCATTAGCTCAGGCACGCGAAGCAGAGATCAAAGCCAAACAGGCCGAAGCAATTGCCATTCGCAACATGAAACTGAAAGAGGAAGCTGCCAAGGCGAAATCCCTTTTTTTGGCGAACGTTTCACATGAATTACGAACACCCCTAAACGGTGTCATTGGCATGAGTGAGCTTCTGAAAGCAAGTACTCTTAATATAGAACAAGCAGGCTATGCTGACAGCATTCGTGTTTGCGCCGATACATTACTCTCTATCATCAACGACTTATTAGATTACAGCAAGCTAGAAGCGGGCAAGATGAGCATGATCTCGATGCCCTTAAGCTTGACCGAAACCATCACCGAAGTTGTGAGAGCATTATCCTATACGAACCATGAGCGAGGCCTAAAAACTATAGAGCAACTAGATCTAAACCCAGATCTATTCGTCATGGGAGACCCAGTACGGCTTCACCAGATATTGATGAACCTGCTCTCTAATAGCTACAAATTTACACCAAAAGGATCAGTGACCGTCAGGGCCTCCATGGAACACGAGGACAAAGACACAATTGACATTATTTGCAGCGTAGCTGACACCGGAATTGGCATATCAGACGAGCAAAAGAAGAAACTTTTCCTGCCATTCAGCCAAATAGAAAGTTCGAGTTCAAGGAGCTATGGTGGCACTGGTCTAGGGCTAAGCATATGCAAAGCGATAATTGAGAATGTTATGAAAGGGAAAATCTGGCTCGAGAGCACGCCTGGAGTTGGAACTACCGTTTCATTCTCTCTAAGGTTCCAAAAGGTCCCGAAAGCTGAGGCTATGCGAAAGGAGTGGACAACGAGAGACCCGGATCCCATGGCAAAATTCTCACCTCAGGAAAATAATGGCCACGAAGAGTCTTCCGGCTCCTGCGTTGATCTTTCTAAGATACCCAGGGAAGAGCTTCGCATATGCATTGCTGAAGACAACCTAATCAATCAGCGAATAGCAATTTCTTTTGTCCGAAAGCTTGGGTTCAAATGCGAGGCATGTGTCGACGGCCGCAAGACTATTGAGGCACTAGAAAGAGCGAGCCAAGAAGGACGTCCTTTTCATTTAGTAAGCGCTCCACTTTTCAATCAAACATGTGCACCAAGACTACGTTAATTTTGTTTTCGAATCACCATCGAGGGAAAGTTTGAACTAATTACTATCCAGGTCCTTATGGACGTTCAAATGCCTATCCTAGACGGTTACGACGCCACACGCGAGATTAGGAGGCACAATGACCCGGCTGTTCGTAACGTTCTTGTTATTGCCATGACGGCGTCAGCCATCCAGGGAGATCGAGAAAGGTGTCTGGAAGCTGGTATGAACAATTATCTAGCGAAGCCAGTCCGGTAAGTCAAGATCGCCTCCAGTCATTTACTTAAAGATGATGAGTGCTCACTCTTTTCCAGCGCTCAGACACTGAAAGCTCTTCTCGAATCATATCTTTCACAACCCGAAAGAGAGATATCAAATCTCCAACAGCGGGCGAATCAGCTAGCCGCGCGAGTTATGACAGACGCCGAACAAAATGGCACTAGTACTGACACTGAACAGAGTGGCACTGACACTGAACAGAATGGGGGGGCCACTGCGGAAAAGACGGAGAATGTTCGACCGCGGTCGAAAAGAACTAACACGGCGCAGCGCCGTGTGACGGAGGAACCGTCTACGAATGGTACCTGATGATGCCCGTCGATAAAATTGGTGACCTATCCTTCCGGCTCCGTGGTCTGTAAGATTTAGGGAAGTCACTTATTTGAAAATTTTCTCGGCTTTAGATTGGGCTAGACGTCACTTTGTCTTCCATTGAGTTACGTGGATTATATGATACCATGGTTTTTGGAACGCAGCGTTTTCTCGTTCTGCTTCAGTACACGACATATGGGCAGGTTTCCAGTAGATAGTGGAACCCTGATTCGAGGCTTCTAAGAAGGCATGATTTCGGGATCGATTCGGGACTGGGCAGGGGCATTGCATAGGCGTGTGGAGCACTACATATCAGTCACAACAGTGCCTTTGGTGGCTACATTGGGCGCAATTTGGATCACATTATGGGTGTATTTATGAGACCCTCATTTAAAGAGTTTGCAGTACTGGTTCACCGAGTTGTGCGCAATATGATATAGAGACAATATTAATCATATCCGGCTTAGGGTAATATTGGACCAAACATCTTAATCCATATTAGCAACCTGCTGCAGAACGATTCATTACAAAGTGTATATAAACTCTGGATTCTCCTTATCCGTAAGGTCTAGCCACCTACGCACCTATTAGAACCGAGTTATTTTAACATTAGAAACACGTACTCTTGATTTTCTAACTTCACATGGTCCGGCTCGGCCCGTATCTTAGCCTTCTTCTTGTTCCGCCATACACAGTACGAATAGATGAATAAGAGGTCGAGTAGGCACACTCCCCAGCATACGATGATGGTTATTTCAGCGGGCACGTAGCGAGGCTAGAGGGAGAATAGCAGTCAGCCTCGCAGTTAAACATGGTGAATACGTTAAACTCACAGCGTCTCTTGCCCTAAAGGTTTGTGAGCCTAAAATAATTATTATAAGCAATTCTCAATTTCATAAATATCATTTAGACATGCCTACCAATTATATTACCAGTACAATACCCTCCGTGCAGTTAGCTAACAAATATATTAGAGTGGAATTAGGAAGGTGGGGCTTACCGATTAAATACATAGCTGCAACCGTTGTCTTCTTCGTATATCCAGCAACATTGCTACTAATTAAACTCAACAGTGCGACAAATGGGGTTGGGCTTGCCTGTAGAAAATAATATCCTGCTAGTCGCCCTTTGTTGTTATCTAAAGGCAATGCAACGATCAGGATCATGCCAAAGATGGCAAGACAGAGACCAGAACATGATATCAAGATGCGGTGGCCATAACGGTCACCTAAGAAGCCGCAGACGATGAGTGAGACAATCTCTACGACGCCGCCGGGGGCCCCATAGAGCAGTGATTGCTCGGCAGTGTAGCCGAAACCGACAATTAATTGGGAGAAGAAGTTCGATATGCCACCTGAGCATTGGTCAGTCGGCGGTTGGTTTCTGAAGATTTTTGAATATGAAAGAAACTTACCGTTAGGGATATCAGCAATCAAAGCATATAAAAAAAAGGCCCAGGTCAATGGATCCAATAGCGCCTCCTTCAACTGATAAAATTTCCAGTGCTTATTGCCCACGCCCTGCTGGTTCACTCGGATGCGCTCGATGGCCAGAAGGCGATCCTCTTTGCTTAGCCACCGCGCGTTCATCTGATTGTCCGGCATCACGAACAGGAATATTACCCCCATGCACATAGTAAGGATTCCGGTGACTAGGAACACAATTTTCCACGGCTCAATAGTAGAGCCATGCCTAGCAGTGCCTTTAGCAATGCCGTATGCTACTAGACCGCCAAAGATCTACAGCAGTCAGTTTAGTACCGAGTGGAGAAGTACACGAATAGGGAATAAAAGAGCATAAATAGAACTACGTGACCTCCATCGTGGGCCCCTACCTGCGCAAAACCATTAAAGCTGAACCAGATGCCAGTTCGAGTTCCTTGTTCCTTCTTGGTATACCATTGGGAGGTGAAAAGAGCGAAGCCAGGAGTTACTGCAGCCTCGAAAACGCCAAGGAAGAATCGAGCTGCAATTGCTCCGGAATAGCTCTCGACGGCCGCAAGGCATGATAATACAAGACCCCACATCATGATATTGAATGCAGCTAGAGTTGCTTCAGTATCCTTCGGCATGCCCGAATGGTGTTCAGGAATACATACAGTACTTCCCAAGCGGCAGCCTTTGTAGAAGTCGGTTGGTTGGGTATTCCCACGCTAGGTAGCCGAAATAAAACATACTTGATAGTTATATTAGTTTTGTTCATGAAAAGATGCGTGAATATTCAAGGGCGTCGTATATGATGGCTGGCGATGCCGAAACTCATCTGGAAGCTTCTATTAGGTAAGACTGTTGGTGGAATTACCTCCACAAAAAATAGGAGATGTGAATAGATACGAAACACTGATATAGGGGTTGGCGGTTGAGGCTATTTCGTAAGGCAATAATGAAAGGATAGAGATATTGTCAGACATTTCCACCCACCTTCCCAACCATGAATACTGTGAGCCTGACAGATCAATCCCGCTCGTCATTTTATTATCGGTATGCGGCTTCTTAATACCCATAACCGATGCATAGCTTAGCGTCGTCTTATCAAGGAAATTCAACCCATATACCACACAAAGAATCTACAACACCGATTAACACAGTTCAATACTCCCAAAACTAACCATGATGCCAGCAAACCCCATACTCTAGAATGATATTACTCACCGGCATCAGATGCATATCAATCTTCCTCAGGAGCCGCTTATTCGTCGCCTCGTCAATTTCAATCACCGTTCCTTCATAGCCCGCAAAGGCCTTCAATGCGGCATCGGCATCGTGTGAGTGCTTCAAAATCTTCTCTGGCACCACAATTCCACTGCGGATTGCATCCCGCGAGATGCCTGGAATAGGTTCTTTCTCATCGCGGAGGGCTCTGCTCTTTTCTGGTGGCGTGCCCATTGCAACAGGACTGGGTCGCGAAGTGCTGTATTAAAATATTCAAGCAACACAGAAATTGTGCTACGTTGTCGTAAAAAGTATCAGCACAATTGGACTGGTATTCGTTGTAATCCGGACAGGATCCGGACAGTAACTCTTGGCAGTAACTTTACTGTCCGAATCTTTTCCAAATTAGGCGGAAATTTGGGCGGTGAGGCAGCCAAGACACTACTTAAGCACCTATTTTACTAGTAAAAGCTATATAAATGCAATGTTCACCTAATACCCCGGCACCTCCCGCGAGCCGCTGCACGATTAAATAAAAACACGAATTTTATTAACGCTAAAATTAACATCGCGTTAACGCCAACGTTAATTAACCCTCCCTATAAATATACAGCTATGGCGCCCTAGGCTTTGCACTAAGTAGAACTAGATTCTTATTTAAAATGGATACTCCTACTACTACTATACCTTAAGTAAACCAACTAGTTAAATAGAAGGCTTATAAGAAGCTAAGAAACGAAGATGCGATCGCGGTAATATAGGCAGCTATTTAATTAATCCTTTTTGAATACTTGCTTGAACCGGAAGCTAGTGAGTACTATAATACTCACGACTTAGTAATATAGCGCTTTAACAACTACGCGTTCTCCTAAGGCCGTGAGCTCTGTATAAGTGGTGGCTAGGTTATATAGCGAGTCTATATAAGATGCAGAGCTTATAATAAAGAGACTTATAACAATCGGAAGCTTATAGAGGAGGACCGCCAGTAAAAGGACGAGGGAGGTAGATATCTTGGGCGGCCAAATAGGAAGATTTTAAAGAAGAGCTGTCCCTATTAAGTTTCCGCTTATAAAAATATAGTTAATGGAGCTATTACCTAGCTTGTAAAGATTAATAACAGTATATATACCTACGCGGCTATACTAAATCCTCTTACTTTTCTAAAGTATAAGAACTGTTGGCCGGATTATATAGTAAGTGTAGCAGAGGCTTTTAAATATTAAGCTGCTAATGCATCTATAGGAGAGATACGGCGACTTCTATCCTCCAATAAGTTGCTACTAATTAGTAGTCGTGACTACTAGAATATGGGAGGATAGGTTCGTTAAGGTATATAAAAGGCAGGTATAATAAAGCAGGAGTAATTTAAGGAGCTGCGTTTAGCTCTCTAATAAGCCGGCTTCTATATACGCTTGCGCATCTATACTAAAGTTAATTCTAAATTAGGTAAGCTTATTACCTAAAAAGCCTCCGTTAGCTCCTCTCCTAATAGCATAAACAGTATGGCATTTTCTAGAATAGCTAAGCTACTAATTAGTACTGTTATTACGGACGCTTTAAGTACGATGTTACGACTACTCGGAGAGGAGTCGGAGGAAGCTAGTTGGTCGATACAAGCACGGTCCAGGATGGATCCGGTAGAACCATGTGACGAGGAATAGTAACCGAGTCACGTGATGTGATCTATGTAATCTGTGTGATCTATATAATCTGTATAATAGAGCAGACGGAGCACACGTACCTTACGTATAAGAAGGATTTTATAGGAGTACGGTTGTGTATTTAAGGACCCTTAATCCCTACCTAGATAGTTCCTTCCTTATAGTAATTCTTAGAATATAATTAGAGTTAATCTGTTAGGCAACCACTCCACTAGTTATTATTACGTTGTTAACTTTATATATTACCTATATACCTAGCCTAATAACGAACCCACCGTAGTACTTGCTATAAGGTTCCGTTATATAATTACTACCTAGTTATAGTATTAAAAGTCGAACAACATGCCACCAAAAGCAGCCACTACGACGCCATTAACGGCGGCAACTACTTTAAGGTTAGGAGGTGATACTAGTATAGCAGATACTAACTTACAACAACCTATGACGGTTAGATAACTATAGGAAATAGTTAACTAGTTAATAGAAAATAATACGGCACTTAAATAAAGGGTTAATAGGATAGGAGCAGTAAAGGTTAAGTTACCATTAATTAAAAGATTCTTAGGAGAGAGATTAAAGCTTAAAGGATTCCTTACGTAAATGTATTTTAAGGTTGCGCAAGAGGGAGCAAAGCTAGTAATATCTATGGATTAAATAGCGTATGTAGGATTGTTCTTATTAGGAAGAGCACTTAAATAGTTTAAGCTTTACCTTATAGAGATATAAGTAAATGGAATAATAATGACAAACTAAGAAGTACGGTTTATGTTCTTAAGCTAGAATGGATTTATAGAGCGACTTATATAGATATTTAGAGACCCAGAGGCAATAACTATAGTAGAAAGAAAGCTTTAAGATATTACGCAACGAACCTTAGCTATTAAGTATATAACGCAGTTCTAAACGCTAGTAATATAAGTTAAGTGGAATAATAGGGCGCTTATGGCACAGTATAAACAGGGACTTAAGGCTAAAGTCTAGGACGTAATTATTCTAATAGAAGATACAGACACCCTAAGGGAATTAATAGATTAAGCGATAAAGATTAACAATAGGATCTACTAAAGGGAATAGACCAAGAGAGGTTAGGATAGAATTCTATAGTTGTATAAGGCGCAGAGTACGCATTAACTAAAGCTAAGTTAGAAACTATAGTATGGCGCAGAGCTAATAGACCTAAGTAGTACCAAAGAAGCCTATAAGAGATGGAGTAAGATACTATAGAAACTAAGAGGATAAGGATTAAGTAATTAAAGGTCTAGGGAGTAAAGGCCAAATTAAGGATCTTAGCAGCAGAAGACATTTAGGCGGACTCTATAATAAGAAAAATGGTTTAAAAAGGGAGCTTATATAAATTGCGGAAAATAGGGTTATTTTACTAGAGATTGTAAAGATGGTTAGAGTTACTATATAATAAAGGGAACTGGACTAGTAGACGGCATATACGTATAGAGGGATAATAATGCACTACAAGGAATAAAAGATTATTTAATTAACTACTTTACGTTTTGCTATAATAACGCGTGCCAAATTTATAAAGACGCTAAGTATGGCGTAAGCTATTAGCTATAGG
>Ga0307515_10011618_pt1 | contig 16691 bp, 2 predicted proteins | sample 17_EM_MG_FD_194513 | JGI IMG/M metagenome (GOLD analysis project Ga0307515, IMG submission 194513) | Populus trichocarpa ectomycorrhiza microbial communities from riparian zone in the Pacific Northwest, United States - 17_EM | ecosystem: Host-associated > Plants > Roots > Unclassified | place... | reverse complement strand
AGTCCAACTTCTTACTTAGTTATTAACTCTTAAAATTTTTATATAGTAGCTATACTTTATCTCCCTCCTTAAGATCTAGTCCCTTAGATCTCTTAGCATTATAGTATTTCTTTATTCTTTGCTATACTACTTTAGCTGTTTCTATAAGGTTCTTATAAAGATTTATTAATATCTCCATTTTTAACTTAGCTATACTACTTATCTTTTTTACTTATTATAGCAATAATGATGTCCTTAGCTTATATCCGTAATTCGCCTTAAATAGTAACAGACCCATTCCTTTTTATAGTATTGTATTATATATAAACTATATAACTAGTAATAACAATACCTAATTATTTTATGCGTAATTAATATAGTGCCTTAAATACTGTTTTAGTGTCTAGTTCAATCTTTCTATTTAGCCGTCCGTCTATAGATAATATACCGTAGAAATTGCTGCTCTAACTCCCTATTCCGCTAAGAATACCTTCTAAAATACTACTATAAATCTTAAATCTCTATCCAATATAATCTTACTTAGTACTCTACATTTTATAAATACTTCTTTAACATAGATTCTAGCAATATCTTTTACTAATATTTCTTCTATACACGCTATAAAGTATCCCCACTTTATAAGCTTATCTACTATTACTAAAATCGCGTTATAATCTCATCCGGTAATATAATCTCTTAACTTTAGCAACTTTATAATAAAGTCCTATAATATAACCTCCCATAGTCTCTCTGGTATTTTAATAGGTTATAGCCCTCCGTATAGCTTATACCTTATTAGTTTATTTCTCTAGCAGTCTAGATATTCCCTTATAACCTTTCGTGCTAGGTTTTAAATTCTATTAATAATATACTCCTTCTAAAGTTTTAACATTAAGCCTATAGCTCTATTATATCCTTAAGTTAGTCCCTTATAGAAATCTTCTATAAAGTATTCTGCTATACTTCTTAGGATATACTTTGTTTCTCTATATTTATACAATATTTCTTCTTCTAGATATTCTAACTGTTCTTCTAGTTATACTTTAAAGATTCTTTATACCTAAAAGCTTTTTAGTAACTTATAAACTCTATCTAGTTCTTCTTAAGTTACTATAATTTTTAGATAATTATATCTAATTAGTCCGTCTATATCTTTTTGCAGTAAAGCCCCTAATAGCTTTTCTTTATTTTATAGTTTAGCCTTCTAACTTAGAGCGTCTACTCGCGTATTATTTATACCCTTAGTATACTAAATCTTAAAATGGTATTCTATAAGTATCTTTACCCATCTAATCTATCTCCGGTTAAGTTCCTTTATTATTAAAAATTCTATTAGGTTCTTATAATCCGTCTTAATTATAAATAGCTTCTCCGTGTCTTGTAAGAATACTCTCTATTCCCTTAATACTATAACTATACCTAATAGCTCCTTATTATAGATATTATAGTTTAACTCTAGTAGTATTATCTTCTAACTATAGTATGCTACTAGGTGCTATCTATCTAGATACTTTTATATAAAGTATGCTTCTAATGCAAAGTCTAATATATCTATTTCTATAACCGTTTCTAGTCTTAATTAATAGATCTTAAGAACTGGCTCCTAGGTAAATAACCTTTTAACTTTCTTAAATAGTTCTTATTATTCCTTTCCCTATACCTATAGTTCTTCTTTCTTTATTAATCGCGTAAATAGTTTAATATCTTTTAACTATTGCGCTATAAACCTTCTGCAGTAATTACAAAACCCTAAAAATAATCTTAATTACGTAACGTTCTCTAGTTCTTACTAATTTACTATAGCCTTAATCTTCTTTAGATCTATACTAAGTTAGCCTAGTTTAATAATAAATTTAACAAAATCAGTCTTCCTAGTAAAGAACTCGTATTTCTTAATTGCTACTAGCATTTATTCTTCTTATAGTCTCTTTAAGACCCATTTAATGTATTCCTTATATTCTTCCTTAGTTATTAAATAGATAATAATATTGTTAAGATATACCATAACAAATTTATCTAAGTATTCTTCTAATATATTATTAATACGTTTCTAAAACGTTGCTAGTGTATTTATAAGCCCAAATTGTATAACTAATGGTTTATATAGTCCTTCCTTTAACCTAAAGGCTGCCTTCCATTCGTCGCCTTTCTTAATCCTAATCTAGTGGTACGCCTATCTCAGATCTATCTTTATAAAGATTTATACATTACCTATCCTATCTTAGATTTTGCTAATTAATAGTAAAGAATACCTATCCTTTCTAGTAATGCTGTTTAACTATCTATAGTCAATATACAGTCTTAGTTTACTATTCTTCTTTAGTATAAACAGTACTGGATAACCCGCTAATAACTGCGATAGTCTAATATATACCTTTTATAAGTTCTCTTAGATAAACTCTTTTAGTACTCTACCTTCTTCTTTAGTAAGCTTATAGATTAGAAAAAACCTTAGGTTTATTCCCGGTTCTAATTCTATCTTATAGTTCTATACTATATACTTTAACAGCTTTTCACTTTCTAGTAACTATAGTTTCTTACTATACTTATAGTATCTCTTTAGTACATAACTTAGTCCTTTCTCAGTTTCTTTATAGGTCGCCCCTACTTAGTACCATACTAATTTAGCTTATTATTACATCTTATATTGTTAAGTATATTTAATATCGACCTAATCTATAATCCAATCGATCTTTAGATTATATTCCTATAACTAAGGCATTCCTAACACTGCTTTATTATTCCCTAATAGTAATATATTAAAAGACATCTTAATTTATCTTCCTTTAATAGTTAACTAAATAGGTCCTATTTTAAGGTTAATAATACCTCCTTTATAGGCTATTAGATCTCCTAAAATTGTCACTAATAGGTAAGGATATTCCTTTTTCCTATATAGTAACCCCATTTTTTTAACTGCTGCTAGCGAGATATAGTTCCTTATTACTCCACTATCTATTAGTGCCTTAAACTATTAATCTTACCACTTAACTTATAAATTTAGGTGTTGTCCTTAAATTCCTTTAAGGGTTTAAGGCTCTACTACTGGTTCCCTCTAATCCTATAGGCCTCTACTTTTCCTAACTATTAGCTATTTAATCCTATTTGTATTTAGTTTACTTTTAGCCAATACTTAGTTCGCTTTTTATTTTTAATATACCATAAATAGGTGTTCTCTGGACATTCCTACCATTATTATCCGTCTAGGCATTCTTTTATAAGGAATCTTCCTAATTAAAGTATTAAATCCCCTTATTCTTAAACTTCTATAGGGTACTAACTATATATATACTTAGCGTTTCAATATTTTACCTTATCCGTTAACCAATGCATTCTTATTAGGTATTTTTAGGTTTTATCCTTAGGTGCTCTATATATATTACACGTATTATCCATATATACGATCCATACTAACATATAATATGCCTAGTATCTTAGGTTAACTCTCGGCTTGTCTTTATCCTTAAGTTTAAACCTTTCTTATATTAATCTAAGCGTTATAACTTCGTTCGCAGGTACTAAGATTTATCTTTTACTTCTCTAGTCCTCTAACTACTCCTCTAAATCTTTTAATATTATAATTAAGGCTTCTTTAATATAAGTTATGGCCTTTTCTATAATTGGGTGGTTTTAAATAACTTTCTTATCTAACCATATATAGAAATCTTCCTATTTATTATTATATCGTTATCTATACCACTTTTAATATAACCCTTTAAGTATATATAGCTTATCCATAAGGAAGTATCTTCTTATTACTGCGTTATAATAACCCTTTATATATCGTTTCTTAAACCTAGTTAGAATCCCTAGATCCTCTTCTTATTCCAGTTTAGTAAGCCACTTAGCTCTTAGTATGCCTATTCTTAGCCTATTAGTAATTCTTTGTATAGGTGCTCTGTCCCTTATACGTCCTAGTACGCTAAATCTCTTATCTAGTTTCTGTTCTTGCTATAAGGTAATTCTTACTCTAAATTCCTCTATAGTTTCTTTTCTATCGCGTCTTATAAGTAGATCCTTAAAGTCTTCCTACTTCTTAATCTCGTTATTAGTCCTTATTTGTGTATTAAAGTCTTAGTCCTATAGGATTCTTAATCCTAAGCTCGCTTCTATCTTAAGCTTTACTCCTACCTTAGTCTAACTAGGCTTAGATATTCTTATCTCGTTTTAAGAGTCTTAAATCTCACTTATCTTATCTTAAGAATCTTATATCCCTAGGAATCTCTATCCTAAGCTCATTTATATATCTTTAAATTAAGCTACTGCCCTACTCTATCGGTTTTTGTCTGTTATGGGTCCTTAGGTATACCTTATCTCATCTTAAGAATCTTAGTCGTCTTTTATCTCGTCTTAAAAATCTTAAGCCTTTAGCCTTTTGCCTTTATTAAGTAATAAATTAGTACTAGTAGTTGTTTACTTACTTAATCTCTGTAAAATACTCTTCCTTTTATCTTATAAAGCGATAGATGCCGTATCTAACGGTGTTATAATACCCGTTACTAAACCTTACTCTATAGCGGTCTTAGTCTCTACTTCTAATATAACTTCTTTAAGATTTACACGTTCCTAGTAAACTGCCTTTATTTTCTTATTATCTGTAAATATCTTACCTGCGTTAAACTTATTGTCTTTAATATCCGATCTACGCGATAGTTTATTAGTTCCTTTATACTCTATAGGTTTTAGCTCTTATAGCTAATAGCTTACGCTATACTTAGCGTCTTTATAAGTTTAGTATGCGTTATTATAATAAAACGCGAAACCCTTAATTAAACACTTTTTTGTTCCTTATAGTATACTATTATCCCTCTATATATATGTGTCTTCTACTAGTCTAGTTCCCTTTATTATATAGTAACTCTAACTATCTTTATAATCCCTTACAAAGTAACCTAGTTTCCCGCAATTTATATAAGCTCTATTTCTAAACCACTAACTTTGCTATAAAGTCCGCCTAAACGTCTTCTGCTACTAAAATCCCTAGTTTAGCCTCTACTTCTTAGTCCTATAATCACTAGATCCTTAACCTTTAGATTTTTATAGTTTCTTACTCTATCTCTTATAGGCTTCTTTAGTACTACTTAGGTCTATTAGCTCTACGCCATACTATAGTTTTTAACTTAGCTTTAGTTATTACGTACTTTACATCTTATATAACTATAGAACTCTATCCTAGCCTCTCTTAACCTATTCCCTTTAGTAGATCTAATTATTAATCTTAATTACTTAATCTATTAAATCCCTTAGGGTGTCCGCATCTTCCATTAGGATAATTACGTCCTAGACTTTAGCCTTAAGTCCCTATTTATACTATGCTATAAGCGCCTTATTATTCCACTTAACTTATATAGCTAGCGTTTAGAACTACGTTATATACTCTATTACTAAGATTCGTTGCGTAATATCTTAGAGTTTTCTTTTTACTATAGTTACTGCCTCTAGGTCTCCAAATATTTATATAAGTCGCTCCGTAAATCCTTCCTAACTTAAGAATATAAACTGTACCTCTTAGTTAGTAATTATTATTCTATTCGCCTGTATTTCTATAAGGTAAGGCTTAAACTATTTAAGTACTCTCCCTAATAGGAATAGTCCCGCATAAGCTATTTAATCTATAGGTATTAGCAGCTTTACTCCTTCTTATATAACCTTAAAGTACATTTACATAAGAAATCCCTTAAGCTTTAATCTCTCCCCTAAGAATCTCTTAATTAAAGGTAACTTAATCTTTGCTGCTCCTATCCCGTTAATCCTTTATTTAAATATCGCACTATTTTCTATTAACTAGTTAACTATTTCTTATAGTTGTTTAACCGTTATAGGTTATTACGAGTTAGTGTCCGCTATACTAGTGTCACCTCCTAACCTTAAAGTAGTTGCCGCCGTTAATGGCGTTGTGGTGGCTGCTTTTAGTAGCATATTATTCGACTTTCTATATTTAATACTATAACTAGGTAGTAATTATATAACGGAACCTTATAGCGAGTACTACAATAGGCTCGTTATTAGGCTAGGTGTGTAGGTAATATAAATTAAAGTTAACAACGTAATAATAACTAGTAGAGTAGTTGCCTAACAGATTAACTCTAATTATATTCTAAAAATCACTATAAGGAAAGAACTATCTAGAGTAGGGACTGTAGTCTCTTAAATACGTAACTATACTCCTAGGAAACCCTCCTTATATATAATATACGTATACTCTATCTACTTTATTGTAGATTACGTAGATTACATAGATCATACAGATTATATTACGTGACTTGGTTACTATTCCTCATTACATAGTTCTACCGGCTCTATCCTAGACCGTGCCTATATTAACTAACTAGCTTCTTCTAACTCCTCTCTAAGTAGTTGTAATATCGTACTTAAAGCGTTTATAACAATTATAACTTTAAATAAGCCGCCCTAAAAGGTCTATGGGCTAATAGTATAAGGGGTACTTTAAAAATTGCTAGTAGTAACTGTTAAATTATAAGCATCCTAGATTATTATCTAGTTGCTATTAAAAAAAATATATAATAGGTTTATATAAATATAGCGCGTAGTATATAGGTAGGTTAAATCTATAGACGATATCTTAATTAATAAGGTTAATTTAGTACCTATTATTATATAAAGCATATAGGCAGACTTTACCCTAGGGCGTATTTATTATAACGTATACTATAATACGTTTCTTCTTTCCCTCTATATTAGGCCCTAGTTATAGTTAAAAGAGATACGCTACTAGGGCTTTAGGTTTTTTAAAGGCTAAGCTAATTTCTCTTTATTAGCCTACTTCTAGTATTCCTTATAATAGCTGCCTATAGTCCTTTAACTCGTATATATGGCACTAGCGTCTAGGGGGTCCCCTAAGCCGTCCGGCTTTTAGGTAATCTCCCTAGGAGTTTATTTAAAGCATTACCTTTTTTAGGTTCTATTCCCTAAACCTAACTCTATAAAGCCTATACTATAACCGCGCTTTATATATAATAATTTACCGCTACCACTTACGTAATCTTCTACGAGCTTTATAGTATTAAGCAATTGCTTTATATAGCGGATTTTATTAAAAAGGTCCTTAGCGGTTCTTACCTATTAGGCGAAGTTCTGTTAGAAAAGCTCTACTTATAGATAGGCTAGGAGATATAAGAACTAAAAGTCTACCTATTATTTAGGATTAATAAAAGGGGTATATAAGAAGAGGTTCTCTAAGCTATATATATAGGCTAGGAAGACATTAAACCTCTAGTTCTCCTTTATAACAGCCATATAATATATAGTCGCGTTATTAAAGCGTCTTACTATAGGGTTCCTAATCTAGTCTTAGACTATAGTCTTAAACTTATCCTATAGTAAAAAACCCTTATCTTTAGCACCTAACTAGTAATAAACTAGTTAGGTAATTATCTTTTTTTATATAAAACCTTTAATAGCCTAACGCGTGCGTTGCTTATAGTTATAGTTAGTATTATTAACCTTAAATTAGTTCTTAACTGCGGCAATCTACCAGTTAAAATGCTGTTAAGTAGTACCGCTAATATTAGGTGATAACTTCTTAACTAGGGCGTTAAGATTTATTTAGCGTATGCGTTCGCTATATGACTTATACTCCTTACTAAAAAGGTAATAAAAGGGCTTTATTAAATTAATAATACTCTATAAATTAGCTATTTTCTTAGCTAGCTTATCTAGCTCCTTTATATTAGCGGTATTAGGTAGGACGCTAATAACCTTATTAAGCTCCTATTAAGCCTAGATATATAAGTTAAACTAGTCTCTAGCGTTTATAAATATCTAATTATTTTAAGGTTTAGAAGGTGGCTTAGATACTACTAGTATACTTCTAGCAGTTTCGTTTATGCTAGATCCTAAGGCGTTCTGCGGTTATATTACTAGCGTATTACCGTTAGGTATAGGCATTAGTTTTCTTTTTAGAGGCATTATAGAAAAATTAAACCAGCTATCCTCCTAAGGGGATTAGTAAGAATTTGAATATAAGGTAAAAATATAGATAGGAAGTCTAATAATAGAACAATAGAGTATATTATATATACAGAGACAAATCCTTAAGGGAAAAGGAGGAGTCTATGTGCGAGGTAGGAAGGGGTTTCCCTAGGCACGTGTAGCGCATATACCTTATAGGCGAGTCACCCCTAGGTTGCCCCAGGGTCCCCTATACCTTACAGCTATATAACTATCTACTTAGGTTTTACCTAACAGTCTCCTCTTCTCCTTTAACCCGTGCTACCCTCCCCTTCTCTTTAGTACCTTTTCCCTTTCTATATTATTAACTACTAAATTAGCCCTAAGTCCTATATAGCTCCTCCTAACCTTTACTTTATCTAACCTCCTCTTCGCTATTCCCGCCCTCCTTACTAACGTGCCACCCCCCTAAGCAAGACATCCCCCTAAGTGTTACGGCACTGACCTGACGCATACTGTTCCTACTATTAGCTGGCCCACTACTAGCGCCTTGGTGGCTGGCCCTACTATTTATATACGATACCCCTTTTACCTTCTTCTCTTCTTCATAGTATAATGTAGTTATTTAGTCTACTTTATTGCAGCACTGTGACAGTTTGTGCTATTATTAATTGCGCCCCGTCGCGATCACTAATTCCCTATATTCTAGTCATCTCCGCCCTAGAATAATTGCGACCTACGCGCGCAGCTAACGCGTCTACACGCTATAACCTAGCACAGTCCTAGAACAATCCTTAGTTTTTTCTTAGCGCCAAAGACCACCTAAATAGGCGACATTAATGACGCCGAAATGGCCGAAACCTAAAACCCCTATAAAGTTTTTGTAGACTTCTTTATATAGATATACCCTAACATTATATAGACAATCCGCCGCTCCCTACTATACCCTAAGACCTTTAAGGCCGATAAAGCTTACTATACCCTTATTAACTATACTAATAAGTTCCTTAGCAATATTAAAGCGGGACTACAGTTTATATATAATATAAATACCGCTAATAAGAAAGCCAACGAAAGCCTTAATGCCCTTATTGCTTCCTAGATAGGAACTATTAACTCCTAAGCAGAGACTATCGCTGTTCTAAAATAATTAACCTTTATAATAACGGCAGTAACCTAGTAGAAAAAACAGAAGTCTAAAGACCTACCAATATTTAGTGGAAAAGGCACCCTATTAGAATGATAAGCTAACTTTAAGACCTAGCATATTAAGATTAAAGGAGTCCTTAACTATAACTAGGACTACTTTAATACAGTCTAATTTTAGATCCTTTATATCTTGGATATGCTAAAAGGCAAGGCCTATAAGTTTATTAAGTAGGGCCTAGAGCTTATACATAAGAACCCGAATAATATATCTATGTAGAAATGGCCCGCTAAGGAAAATATGCTTAAAGAGCTTACTGCCCACTATAAGGTTATTAATATAACCCAGGTTGCAAAAAATAAGCTTAACTATTTCCCCTAGGGCGAGCGTAATTACTAGTCCTAAAAGGGAGAGCTTAATAAGTTAATGGTTTGCGCTAGGAAGATAGACGAATAGAAGGTAAACCTACTTTAGAAGTTTATCTCTCTAAAGATGGAAGAGCTGGTACTTAGACTTAACTATAAAATTAATAATAGTAACTATATAGGTTAGAGCAAGTAGATAAATATATTCGCTAAGAACCTTATAAACTATATATACTAAGCCAACCTTAAGAATACTAACTACCGCCTACCTATTTAAGCCCCTGCCCCTACGCTAACCCTAACCTTAGTAGTAACTAAAGAACCTATAAACCTTAATAGAATCTTAGATATAGAGCGCAAGCGCCGCTTTAATAATAGACTATACCTTACCTATAGCCTGCCTGGCTATTAGAAGGACGCTTATAACCCCACTATAATAGTAAACCTAGTCCTAATGTTAGCCCGTTAAATAATATAAACTAATAACCGCGGACATAGTAACCGCGGAGTCTATTATAGCCACGGTAGATAACTCCCCCCCTTTAACCCTGCGGCTTAGTTACTCTAAATAATACCCTATATAGAAGCCTAACCTATTAATAACGCCTAGAATTGGTGACTTTGCGCTAGCGAATATGAACATAGCCACATTGTTAGCGAGGTGCTATCTTCCTATACCTTAACTAAGACTAATACTACTAGCTAGATAGATACTGGATCGCCCCGCTAAGACAGCCCCGTACCCTAGTCGTTAAAAGGTAAACCTTTAGACTAAGTTGCGTCTAAGGGCCTAAACCATATAAGGAGGAAGATGAGAAGATTAGGTCCCTGTTACTAGACCAATTAGTCCTTTCTATTAGTAAGCTGCTACTTAATCTTAGATTAGCAAATAGTAATAAGAAATTAATCCTTATTTAAACCTAACTCTCCTTATTATATAACCTATGCCCCCAAGTTTTTATTAATATAGTAAGCCTAGTGGACTCCGGTAGTACTATAATGGTATTTACCAACGCAGAGTCTATTATAAGAAAATATAACGTTATAACTAAGAAGCTGTTAGCACCTAGGCTACTACGCCTTGTAGATAGTATTCTAACTTTGCTTGTTACGGACTACTTTACCACCTAAATATTAATTAGCCTCTATACTAAAGCTATACTCTTTCTTGTTACTAAACTCTTACCTACTACCCTAATTATCTTAGGTATGCCTTGGCTCCAGAAGTATAAGCCCCGTCCTAGCTTTAGGAAGCTTAAGATCTACTTTAACTTAGACTACTACTCTAAAAACTATCTCACGTAGGGGATAGCCGACAGTAGTAGGGACGCCCCGTGTGGATACTCAGCACTACTAAGCCTAGTGCCTAGGACTATATATAAAGCCCTAATAGTAGAAGATATTCCTAATAAAGGGGAACCTATATAGCTGTAAAGTAATAAGACAGTAGAAAACTGGACTACTTTAGCACTTAAGACTAAAACGATAGGCTAGCTAGCTTTGCTAAGACTAAGGAAGAAGGTTCGCTTTGCGCCGCTACTACTAAGAATCTAACGCTAACCTAGATACCCTTTAAACCCTAGCCGCCTAGCCTAATACCCGGAACTAAGCTATATACTATATACGTACACTATAGCCCGCGTTATAGTAAGGACTAGCTATAAAACTACTAAGACCCGGATAATAGAAACCGCGCCACTATAACGCCTAACCTTACACCTACTCCCCGCACGCCTTATATAAGGCCGCCGCCTAGAAACCGCTCCTAAGAGCTAACTAAGACGAGCTAGCCCTGCCGCGACGTTAGGAGAAGACCAAATACGCCCTAATCTGGATGATATTATAAATGTACACGCCGTAAATTTCGCCCAGTTTTGTAAATAAAAAGGCGTAAAAGTAATGAGGATCTATATAGTAAAGCTAGTAGAATTAGTAGAATAAAAAGAACGGAAATAATTAATAGATAAACTCCCTACTGGACTGGTTGAAATACCGGACCTAATAAAGGAATTCTTTTGCCGCTTAGTTAATGGTAATTATATAATAGAAGAAGCCTATAAGGTCTTTCCTAGTTATTTTTACCGTTTCCTTAAGGAAAACCTCTAGACTATAAATACTAAGTTTCTTTGCCGCAAAGTTATAGATATAGACGTTAAGAAGTTTATAAAAGGTAAGCTTGCTCTAACTAAGGATAATATTATATAACGCCTCCTAAGGGAACACAGGCACTATATTAAGGGGTTTCTCCTAAAGAATGTTAATAAGCTCCTACTATATCGCCCATAGGATTATAAAATCGAAATTATGCCAGGAAAGCAGCCCCTGTACTATAAAAACCGCCTACTCTCCCCTGCTAAGCTCTAATGCGTTAAGAAATGGATTAATAAGATGCTTAATAAAGGCTTTATCTAAGAATTAACGTCCCCCGCTGTAGCCCCGCTCCTACTTACTACTAAGCTAAAAGGAGGGGTAAGGATCTACCATAACTATAGAGGACTTAATAACGTTACCGTTAAGAACTAATACCCGCTCCCGCTTATTTAGGAGACACTTAATGCCCTATATAACGCCAAATTCTATACTAAGCTTAATGTTATCGCCGCGTTTAATAGGATCTGTATTACTAAGGGCTATAAATAGCTTATAGTATTTATTACCCGCTTTAGGCTCTATAAAATACTAGTAACCCTATTTAGCCTTTATAATGCCCTAGCTATATTTTAGAACTATATTAACCACATTCTTTATAACGTACTAGACGACTATTATACAGCATACCTTAATAATATCCTTATATTTTCTAAAACTTAAGCTAAGCATACTAGGCACGTTAAAGAGGTAATTTGCTGCCTTAGAGCTACCAGCCTCTAAATTAATATTAGTAAGTTAGAGTTCTATATAATAAAGATAAAGTACCTTAGCTTAATTATCTTAATAGAAGGAATAAGTATAGACCCTAAAAAGGTCTAAGCCTTATAAGCATAGGAGAACCCAACCTTAGTTAAAGAATTATAGCAGTTTCTTGGATTTATAAACTTTTACCGTAGGTTTATCTAAAGTTATTCTACTATTACTACACCTATAATAAAACTCCTAAGAAAGGACGTTAGATAGCTATAGGGACTAGAATAAGCTAAGTCGTTTAAGGCCCTTAAGAGAGCCTTTACTTTAGCACTAGTACTAGCATACTACAACTATATAAAGAAAATAGTGGTAGAGATAGATGTATTAAATTGGGCTTCTGGCGGAGTCCTTTTTTAGTATAATAACGACGGTAAACTAAAATTAGTTATATTCTTCTCCGTAAAGTACTTTACGCTAAAGTATAACTATAAGATCTATAATAAAGAACTCTTAGCTATTATTAAGGCTTTAGAGGAATAGCGTCCTAAGCTATAAGGGACCGAGGAGCTGTTTAAAATTATTACTAACTATAAGAACCTATAGACGTTTATAACTACTAAGCAGCTAAACTAACGCCAAGTCTAGTAGGCAGAGTTCCTTTTATAGTTTAACTTTATAATTATATATAGACCTAGTAGTAAAGCTACGCTCCCTAACGCCTTAAGCCAACTACTAGGAACGAAACCTAAGAATACTAATAATAAACGCCTCCGCCACTAAGCCTAAGTTATTATACCGCCCTAGAAAGTTAACCCCACGATCTTAGAAGAATTACTATATAAGTTCTACAACTCTAACAACGTGGAGTTTATAGCCGCTCTAGACCCTAAAATAGCTAAAAATTTACTAGATAAGCTAATCCGGTTAGGATACTAGGAGAATAAACTCGTAAGAGATATAGTGGCGGCCCTACGTAATTAGAAAGCTCGCCGTTAGCTAAAGAAGATTAGGAAATTACTTTGTTGCGATAAGTTAAAATATAGTATTATTAATAAACAGATCTACTTCCGCTAACGCCTCTTTGTCCCTAATACCCTAGACCTTTGCCTAAAAGTTATCTATCGCTCTTATAGCAGCGGCCCCGCTAGTTACCCTAGCCGGGTTAAGACTTTTAACCTCTTAAACCGAACATACTGGTGGCTAGAAATCTCCTAGTTTACGGCTACCTTTGTTAAAGACTATGCCCTATACTTTCGCACTAAGACCCCCTATTCTGCCCTGCCTAGTTTCCTAAAGCTACTAGAACTACCCACTTACCTATAGACTGATATTTTAATTAACTATATTATAACGCTGCCGGTATGCTAATGCTATAGTAAGGTATATAAATATATCCTTATTATTATAGACCGCCTAACTAAAATATAATATCTCGTTTTAGTAACAGGACTCTTAATAGAGAAGCTAGTTAATAGCTTTGTTAACAATATATATAAGCTCTATAGTGCACTAAGTATAATTATCTCCAATTATAGCACACAATTTGTTAGCAACTTCTGGCGATGACTAAGTAAACGCCTTAAGATAACCTTATAACTAAGCTTAGCCTAGTACCTAAAAACGGACGGCTAAATTAAAATTATTAACGCTGCCGTAAATAAGTACCTCTATGCTTTTGTTAGCTTTATATAGGATAATTAGGTTAACTACTTACCGCTTACTAAGTTTACTATAAATAACTAAGTTAATAAGAGTACAGGCATCTCCCTATTTTTTGCTAACTATGGCTTTAACCCTCGCCTCGGAATTAAGCCTACTAGCCTCCGCCTACTAATACTATTAGTATAAATAAAGAAGGAGTTCTTCTATATAGACTCTATAGCCAACCGCTTTAAGCGGATATTAATATAGCTTAAAGCCCTAGCCCGGATTTTATAGTAACGCTATAAAAATAATGCCAATACCTATAGGGATAAGAGCGTGTTATTCTACAAAGGCGATATAGTTATAGTTAGCTTAGAAAATATAAAGATAAACAGATCTAAGAAGAAATAGGATAATAAATGGGACGGCCTGTACCCCGTACTTGCAATATACTAAGGGGTAGTTATAGTAGACCTCCTGGACTATATCTGAGTAAATAAATCCTTTTATATATCTAAGGTCCGCCTCTAGGCTGCTAAAGAGATCCCTGGCTAAGTAAATATTAATATTATAGAGCGCCGTAATGTATAAGGACGAGTAATAAAGAGAAACAACGATAGTAATATAGAAGATAAATGGGAGTTTAAGAAAATCTTTAATGTATATAATAAAGACCCCTAAGGCCTAACTTATAAGATTAAATGGAAATATTATAAGGATATAACCTAGCAGCCGGAAGAGGACCTAAAGGGTTATAAATAAGCTGTATAGCGCTTCTATAAGCAACACCCTAAGAAGCTAAGACCCCTAGACTGGGTATAAGATAAGGAAAAATTACGCCAAGGTTATAGCTAACCACCGTATTAAAAATTTGTGGTGGTTAAGATGTTATAGAACTTTAACCGCCGGTTAAAGTTATCTAATTAGTTAGAATTCTCGCTAAGAGCGCCACGCGCTAACTTTATTTGTTAAGCCAACTAATTAGGATTTTTAATATTTTTATAGCGAAAATAGGTAGTCCTGTGTACTACCTATTTAAAGTTACTTGTTTGGTTTGGGGACTAAACCTTCTGGGGAGGGGAGTACTATCACGGCACTAACCTGATGTATACTGTTCCTACTATTAGCTGGCCCACCACTAGCGCCTTAGCGGCTGGCCCTACTATTTATATACGATACCCCTTTTACCTTCTTCTCTTCTTTATAGCACAACGTAGTTATTCAGTCTACTTCATTACAGCACTGTAACACTAAGCGAGACATATGTACCTAGATACATTTATATTAATAATTAAACTAATAAGGCCTATATTCTAGATCCAAATAGCCTAAATTAAAGCGACTACGTTTTTTATTATAGAAGAAAACGGCTTAGAAGTTTCCGGGTACGTTATAGGCGTAATATTACACCTAGCGTTGGCTAGTTAAATAGCTTACCACCACACTCTTCTAAAGCTCCCTTCCAGATTAATTTGTTACTAAAATCCTCCATAGACTGCTAAGGATTACACTAAAAGACGTGCGTAAAGGTTGCCTAGTCTTAATTACGTTTGCTAGGGTTTAATACTGATCTAGTATATAAAGCAACGTTAAGCTCTGGTAGAGAGGCCCCTTCCTTATACTCCTTTTAAGCTAACTTTTGGGCAGCAAGCTCTTGTTTTTCCAGATCTTCTGCCTTTAATTTATTAACGTCTTCCTGGGTAAGGACTCTACCCTTACTTAGGAGTCTCTTACTACTTTTCTTATCTATCTTAAACGCTTAAAACTTCTTTTTCTCTTCTTTCTGTATATGCGCATTAGTCGCAAAGCCTATAGTAGCTTTAAATGGCTTTTTAAGACGTCGTTAAATAGGGGATTTAAGCATACCGTCTAGTCGCTCGGTAGTTAATTCGGTAATCTAATTTCGTAAAGATTAAAGGTCCTCTACCGTTTTAGGTGTCCTTGGCGTTTAAGGATTTATATTTATAATTTATTTATTTATTTCTAGGCTTACGGAGGGCTTTATATATAGTAGAGTCTTTAAAACAGCTATAGAATTGTATAGTAGAAGACCTATAGCTCTCTAGGCATTGCAAATCGTCTTATAGGTAAACGCCTTTGCGCGTACTGTTGGGTAGAGCTTTATAAAATACTCTTTATTTACCCCTATATGGCCATATTAATAGAAGTTATCTACTTCTACGCCGTAGTAGTGTTAAAGGGGTCCAAAACAGCCTATATCTAGTGGCTAAAGCTTATGCGTTAAATGAGGTGGGAGAGCCACTAGGACAATCTTGCGCAATAGTATATACTAGATAAACTACTAGGTAAGATAGCTTAAATAATTATCTATTAGAAGCATACGGTAGCTTTAAATATTACTTTTAGCGTCCTCCATAAGTTGTCTTATATATTTATTATAGTGCTTAATATAATATAGACCTAATAAGTCGTCCGTCTAGCTATTAGTTAAGGTCGTATAGGCATATCCGCGAAGGCGCTTATCGTACTTAGTAATTTAATACTAAGTCTCCTAGTATTACTACCCCTTCCAAATTAAGAATAGAGGTAGGTAAGAGCTATTAGCGGTAATTGTCTCTATAATAAAGACTAACTCTTATAATCCTAGTTGTTAAACGGTCCGATTCTTTAACCTCTCCCTACTATTCTTACCAGAGACGATTATTCGAGCTATTACCATATGGCCTAGCATAACCCCTTTTTTATTAAAGTTCTATATAAATTTCAAGTGCCTAATCTAATATTTATCTTGTACGCTTTAAAAGAACTTAAACCAGTTATTAATAATAACTAGATTATTA
>Ga0307515_10011617_pt1 | contig 16692 bp, 25 predicted proteins | sample 17_EM_MG_FD_194513 | JGI IMG/M metagenome (GOLD analysis project Ga0307515, IMG submission 194513) | Populus trichocarpa ectomycorrhiza microbial communities from riparian zone in the Pacific Northwest, United States - 17_EM | ecosystem: Host-associated > Plants > Roots > Unclassified | place... | reverse complement strand
GTCAGAAGGCGGTGGTAAATGAACCACGCCTTTTCCGCAGCGCGTCCTGTCAACGCCTGACCCGAAGCAATGGGCACTTTCCATACGATGTGAGTCACACTTCCGGCTACTACTTCGACAGTGGTTTTAGGGTCGTCGCGGGAGATTGCGAGGGTCTCGAACATCAAATGGATGATGGTGGTGTCGATCCCTCCTGTACATGGTTTCCGAGGACAGGCTAGTAGCCTGTCCTCGGTAGTACAGAATGGTTTCCCGCGAGTCATATTAGGGTCCACGGAACAAGGGTTCATACCTCTCTTTTCCAAAACATGCGAGGGACGTTTTGGGGTATGTACAGAGAGGGGCCAATGAATCGGGAAGGAAGGCTCCCAGGGATTAGTTGGGTTGCGCAGGGCACTGCCGGTATCGTGCCGCGATGCGAACCGAATGAAAACACGCCGAAATTTATCAAGTGCCTGGTCTGGTGGTCGTAGTTGAGATCAGCGTTTCAAAGACTGTCAACCTCGAGCCCTCGAACGACATAACCCCTGCTGTGTTCGGGAATGAAGCGTCGATGCATGATGGATTCTACCTGCTTTCGCGGTTTGTTTGGGCTCATTTCGCCCAATATTGCAAGCAAGATTATTATGGAATCATTGCACACGCCTGACAGCGATAGTCACCGATAAGACAACGCGGTGTTGTGCGTTGGAATATCAGGGTTGAAGATGGCTGACCACAAGGGGGGGCGGAGATCGGAAACTGGGGCGTGTCGATCACTTGGACCCCAGTCCCTGATCGCCACGTTCTTGCACGCGTTTGCCGTCATTGGCTCGACTCCTATAAAACCGGATACCAGGTAAGCATACCTCCCCACACTACCCAGATGTCCACCCACGACAGACAGACCACTCCTCCCCGAGACCCCGAGAAGGTCCAGGCTCACCTCGAGGTTCAGCAATCTACGAGGCCGAACAAAGGTTCAAGTGCCTCCGGTAAACTTCTCGAGAAAGTACAGTGAGTTCGCTAGGAAGCCCTAGACTTTTTACGCCGTGATTCATGCTGTTTATAGAAAGGAAGCTATCAGACTTGGGGTCGCGGTCGACATGGACCAACGGAAGTATTGCGACCCGGAGGATATGATCCGGTTTCTCTTTGCTCTTTGCTGTCAGGATGATTCCTCGACGACTCCCGTCTCCCGTGATGAGACTTTCGACAGACGTTTTGAAGACTGTTTCGGAAAGGTAACCTCGGTCGCTAGCCCTGAGTTGAGGCAGAGGTTGGATGCCTAGTACGTACTCTATTCCCATCAGGATTCCCCACCCTTGTGACTGAATTTCACAGCAAAAAATCTTCATCCGGCAAGGAGCAGGACATGTATCTTCCTCTCTCAAAAGCACTGAATTATGCGTTCGAAGATTTATCCAACATCCAAGTGGATGGGTTACCCGAGTTCAGGACTCATATCGCGTTCGTACCCTGTAACAAGGGAGTACAATCCGACCGCGAATTATCTGGATCTGCATTTAAACCCGACATCGCTCTTGTGTCGGTTCAAGGCGCTGGCGAACCCCACGAATTCGATCAGCCCAATACGCCGAAAGTCTCCCGATTAATCAGCGAGATTACAGGGGAGATCCCTTCTGGCTCTGCCAGATGGAAGACCTTACTCTCAGTGGTCGAAGTTAAGCTGAAGAAGGGCGTGTCTAGTTGGGCCCCGCTGGGAGTGTTTAAGCAGCAGGACAGGAAAGTTGGTACGGTCACACGGGATGTGGATCAGTTGCTTGACGAGAAACTGGACGACTCCCCACCCACGACTGGTAAGGTTGGTTCGTTGCTATGGGAGTATATACTAAAACGAGCTGCCCAGCGGTTTCATCCACGACCTTGGTGTCCTCCAAGCGGTCCGCAAGTGCCGCGGGGATGAAGACCAGCGCTGAAGCCTCGGGTAGCAAGCGAAAACGCACGCAGAAGGGCCCTGCCAAGACGACTACGCAAACCCTCGCCGTCCAAAATGGCATGTACGCGGCGGAGAGGCTCTCCGATTCATTCTTCATCAGCCATGTGCTTAACCTGCTTATCCGAAGTGAGGAACAACACGCCCACACCCAGCCCCATTAGTTAACTCATATATAGACGACTGCCTATGGATCTCTTGGATCGACAGGGAGGGGGCCATTTTCTCGTCGGGGTTCAGCTTCTTCGAAAAGCTCCCTCTCATGCTCGTCTTGCTCCTCATCCTCCAGCGATTTGGACGTCGCCAATGGGGACAGATTTCCGAACTCACCGCAGAGGACCACTCTGTTTCGTTACACCCCACCAATGCCGATGGGACTCTTGGCAAGGACAAGGTTGGCGTCAACTTTCATCCAGAGGACAAGGTTCATTCCAGCTGGGCACTCCTTGGTAGAGCCACGACTGTTGTCGGCGCGAGCAGGAAGGGGGAGGGCGACAACGCAACCACCAAGGGAGAACATACTGAGGTCAAGGACGATGTCGTTGGAGCTGCTTCGAGGAAAGGCTCGGAGGGTATCCAGCGGGCTCAGGGAGAGGACGCCGGTAGTGGAACGGCCGAAATCGACCCCGGTTGCTCCGTCGACAATGAAGCGGATGAAGAGTTGCGCGAGGAACTGGATCCTTATTGCCAAGCTCGTGACGAGTATCGGAGGGCTCGTGACAAAATCATCAAAGCGCATAATCTGGTCCTGAAGGTGTCGTGGCCGGAGACATCGAGGTTGGAGGAGTGGAGGGTCATCGGGCACGCCAAGACCTTGGGCGAGGACGACAAGTTCATCAGGGGTCATATCCCCGAGGTCAAGTATGCACGGGATCTTGGCCGTTACTCCACTCATCATATCCGGGATTTCCTAGGCATACAACCAGAAGGATGCCCTGGGACGCGGACCCTGCGGTTGATCGTAATGAACCGGCTGCGGCCGATCTACGACTTGGATGGGGAACACTTCTGGAAAGTCTTTTGGCAGTGTGTCGCATGTAGGCGCCTCGTGCTGCGTTTTTGAACCGTTGCTCACATCGCCCTCAGGTCATTACCGGTTGTGGGTGAACGGGATTCACCATGGCGATATCAGTTACAACAACCTGATGTACGACATCTCCGAGGCCGACGAACCCGTGGGGATAGTCAACGACTTTGACCTTGCCGCATGGGTTGACCGCCAAACCACCAATAATGATCGGACTGGGACCATTCCGTTTATGGCTATTGACCTGCTCGATGGTGGACTCGACGACCGCATTCCCCGACTGTACCGGCACGACATGGAATCTTTCGTCTGGGTACTCACCTACATCACCGTCGCCAACAAACAGTATGAGGATCGCGCCATCAAGATCTCTCCGCTGAAGGAGGTCGGCGCCTGGTTCAAGGACAACGATCATGCGGATCGCGGAGCACATATTAAAACGAAACGACTTTTGCAATTCGACTATGCCAGTTACAAACAACCGGTCACTAGTGGCTATTTCCACTATCGCAAAGTCGTACAGCGGATGGTACGGTACTGGTGCGAATTTCATCAAATTTTACAGGACAACATGCACGAACAGCCTCTGTTCCTCAAAACCTCGAACGATAGCGGAGAAGGGCCGGCTCCGGGGGGGCTAGAGGTTGACGCGGACGACCCAAGGGGTTCATTGGAGCTATTTGTCACAAAGGTGGAGAAATCACTGGGGGAAGGTGGTATCGGAGAAGGGTTTGCGGAGGTGAAAACTCTTCTGCTTGAAGCGATTAGACTGAGCGACCATCCGGTATAAGAACGTAAATATATTATCCACTCCAAGCGGGTGCCACTAGCCGAGGTTCAAGCGTCAGAGTGATACCAACACACGGTGGGGCTGAGGCAGACGAGTGGCTGAGTTTTGAGCGAAACGGTTATGCCCGCCGCAACCCCAAATACGCGATTTGGAGATGATGTTCGTGACCCGACACGATGGGCATACCGCCAGGACCGAAGCGATGTGGCTTCATACTCTAATGTTCGATGTATAACGGGAACATCACTTAAACTTCTACCCAAACTTCCAGATACAGATCCGTAAAACGAGAGTTGCGAGGGATGTAAATGCCATGCCACGATTCGGGTGGCGGATTCGAATATGCACAAAGAGGAAGGTAAAGGTAGAATTAATAAGGGAGAAATAGGAACGAGGAGAGAAGGGGGGGAGAGGAAAGGGAATGAGGGGCTATATAGAAAACATCTTCACGGGAAAACACTTTAAAGGGATTTTCATCGGACAACACGGTGGACGGGAAGGCCTATAATCTGTACTCTGAAATGTAAAAGAAAAAAGAGAGATAGATAAATCAAGGGGGAACGAAGCGAACCGGGTGTAAGGGGAGGAGAGCACGTTAATAACACGGTGGAAGGTGATCGCGGGGAAAAGGGAAAAAGCGGGCAGAGAGTTGGATACATCAAGGAAACAGAAGAAGAGAGGGAAGGAAGAAAAGAGAGAGCATATAGGACTTCGAGGCGGCGTGCATGACATGGTAAAACACTGTGAACGTGTCGGAAAACATCGAGATTTTATGAAGCGGCAGGATCGTCAGGAGAAGGGAACCGTAAAAAACGCAGAGGGGAACTCAGTGGGGCTTGTACATCATATCCATTTGCGTGTGTTCGGGGTATTCTAGGAAAGGTGGACTGACGTCAACGCCAACCCAGCCTTGGTTGGTTCGTCCGTTCTAGCGAACACTCTGAGCTCACGGGCTATCCCCATCGGATGATTCGTTGCTCCTTGCCGTCCTGTGAGATCCCATGTTGCCCCCACTGGTACGGGTAGAGCTCGAGGGGAGGTGTGTGGAAGGCGGGAGGAAGCTTTGGGTCTGTGATTGGTACTGCGTAAAACCGCTAGTACCGAGGCCGGAAGAGGACGTAACACGTGTTTCACGGCTGGAGGATGTGGCGTGCGCCTGAATGTTCGCGGTCTGACCAAAAGTTGTGGTCGGAGGCTGAATGATAGAGGAGCGAGACGGAGGTTGTTGGATGAACGAGCTTTGACCGAACGCGGGTTGCCCGGAGGATCCAAGAGAAGGCAATCGAGGATGATGGCTTCCGGTTCCGCTCGAAGGTTCGGGGGAAGCGGAGGCTGTGCTTTGGACTCTAGCGCCTGAGAGATATGGACTGTTGAGACGGGTAGAAGATCTGGTGCTTCTGACGGAGCGCTGGGTTCCGACGCGGTGTCCGGACTGGGCGGTCAGCACAGGGTCGATCATCGAATCATCGAATGTGTTCTCGGCACCAGATCCTTGCGAGCCTTCGGAATCGCTTTGGTTGGTGTTGGAAGGTCCGGCAACGGCTCCCTGTTGACGGGTCTGATCCTCCGCAGCTAGGGCCATGCGGGCCAACTGAGCTTTGGTCGGTTTCTTGTTGCGCTTTCGGAGACGCTTGTTCCCCTCTCCTTGAGAATAATCGACCATCCAGTAGCTTCCCTTGCCGGGATCAGTGACAGGCCTTGGGACTTTGCGGAAGGTCTTGTTCAGCGACAGGTTGTGGCGAATGGAACGCTAAAACGCGTTCGCAGCGTCAGTGACCCCGATTGCAATTGAACGGATAAACGCGAGACACACCTTCCAAGCTGCATCAGTGCTGTTCTTAAACCACTCAAATCTGGTTTCAAGGGCCTGATAGATCTCTTGCAAGGTGAGTCTCTTTCTCGGGCTACCATAGATTGCTAGCTTGATAAGGGTCGGATATGGATAGTTAGGCTTTTCGCCCGGAGGAGGGTCATCGAGAACGTCTAGGTTGATCGGCTGGCTTCTATCCATGAGGCCGAGTAACTCGCGGAGGTTATCACCGGGATCTGGGATCTCGTGGAGGGGGGTCTGGTAGTACGGCATCCGTGGGATCTGGCGGGCGGGAGGGGGATGTTGGTACATGATGGGCTGGACTGCGTTCCTCGCGGGTTGGTGGCGGGTACCACGTGTTGCGGGGGGTGGGGAATCCTCGCTCATGGACGGAGGGGTCTGATGTTGTGGGGGAGAATCATATCTGCTCGAGTGTTGCTCTTGAGGAGGCGTGGTTCTCGCACCATAGGTTGCAGTGTGTGGTCGGTAATGAGACCTGCCACTCGGGACATGCTCTACCGCGTCCTGTCTTGTGTGCTCCAATCCGATGCGTTGGTGGTTGCGATCGTATGCAGGGTAGTGAACTGGTGGTGGGAGGACTGGGGGTGGTAGCTGATTGGACGAAAATTGACCGTAGGGAGGTCTCGGGTGGATGGTATCACTCTCCACGCCGGATTGAGAGCCTGAGGTGGTGCTACGGTGGGATCCATGGCTTCTCTGACTGCCACTCTCGTAGCTATGGTCGGATGGAGCTGGACTTCCGCGGTAGTCACTTGAGTAGGTACTGGGGGGCTATAGGGCGATAATCAGGATAAATCGAGCATCGATAGGAAAGTGTGGCGGACACGCACCTGGTAGAGTCGGGGGTCGATGTTGAAATTTGGATACTGAGAGGTTGCTTGTTGAGTGGCACTGTACTCAGGCTGGGTGGTGGGTACTACAGGTGGAGAGTAGGATCGATTGGAGGTGGAGGGAGGGATGAATGGGGCGTCATCAACAAACTCGCCAGCAGGTTGTGAGCCCCAAGCCTCCTCTGGAGGCAGCGGGGGGAGATCCGAGCCAGCGCAAATGGTGGAATCGGTCTGTAAAGTAAGTAGAGAAGAGAGTTCGGTTAGAGCGCTGGGCTGATTGGATCCTACGAAGCCACCACCGGCACCGTCGTCACGAAAATCGGAAGGGAGAAAAAGGTAGTTTAGAGGGATAGAGGGAGAGATGTGGACGATGGCATCGGCATCGTAGACGAAGGAGGGACGGGACCACTCCGCCTGTGGGGGCACCACTTGTCCAAACATCCCAAAACAATCGACTGGAAAAATTCAAACGGAGGTTGTTGGCAAGAGAACCAATTATGGAAGGGTGCGCACACAAAAGCCAGCGTAGTACCAGAGGTTTCCGTGGGCGCAGTCGGGGCAGCCATCTGTGGGCGTGTCCCCCCCTCCGATAACGTATATAAGCGCATCGCGAGACGGTAATCACTCACCCTGTCCTCCCCTTCTTCGTCTTCGGTGTAATAGTCGCTCTCCGGCGCGACCGGGGGTTTCCATGTCCCAGTTGCGTGCACATGCCACCGAACGTGTCGCACGATGGCCCTGCCCGTTGCCCTGTTTGTTCATCAATGCGTCGGGTAAGAGAAAGCAACGCACATTTCGAGTCGCCTTCGGAACAGATCGTTCGTCGGTTGGAAGAAAACAAGAGGTATTGGAAAAGATGTTCCATTACACTCCACAACAAAGGACCCTTCCTTTGTCTGCCAGAGCTCGCCAGTCGTCTCCCAAGACACCAAGGGTGGATTCAATCGTGTCGTGGTAAAATTGAGGTAGAGTATGCGTACGGTCGCCCACAGGAGTCGTTTGTGGCGTCAGGAAAATCGGGCTTCGATTGTGACCGTCGCCTCGTTCTCACGCAGTCGCCGCCTAAGTGGGGGGTACAAAGTGAGGCGCACGCACCGCCTAACAAGGGGAACTTTCCGGTGTACCTTTGACCCGCAGTTGACCTTCAACGAAACTCCTTTGTGGTAACTGCACCCAGTTGCTCTCCTTCATCAAGCCCTTACGTGTCACGGTCCGCAAGCTGAACCACACGTGATAGTCCTGTCGAACTTTGCGCGTGGCCGAACCGTTGGGCTTACCCCGTTCGCCCGCAATTGGGGGCAGCGGGAGCTTTGTCCTCTCAAGTACACATCACATACTCAGGACCAGAGACTCTCCCGGGATCCTCCAGCGCGAGTCCGGTCCCCTCGCCTCCCGGGTAGACGGATGGGGGAAGAGATTACCTTATTGTGGCTGTCACAGGCGAGTACTCGTTGGTTCCCCTTAGACGACCACCCTGCTGACTTCACTAAAGGGAGCTGGCCTTACCTGGGCTCGCTTTACGGGATTTTCGGCCTCCTCTCCAAGGGGCTAGAATCGCAAAAATTACACTCAATCGCGGCAAGCGGTCTTTTCTCCCCTTTGGGTATTATTCTGGTGGGAATCCGCGCTTCTTATGCATTGTCGCATCTACATCTCTCGTCTCAGGTGATCTGGATGCATTCCTGTCCCTCTTGTGCGTTGTGTTCGATTCTATTTCCCGGGATGGTACGTACGTTTTCTACACATTGTTCCAGGGTAATTAAGATCCCTCACACATCGCCAGTACTGTAGTATATGTCCTTGTAGAGCCACGTTTCTTTAGGAGATGAACCCAGCTCTGGTTCACCGCCATCGTCTCCCTCCCGTACAGGCGGGCTTACATTTCATCAGTTCTGTGGATCCCAGGCATTTTTGTGTCGCTTCGCTCCCCATAGCCATTTCCCTCCCCCCTGCTCCTACTTCCCCTCTCGTTATTTTGGCTCGCCTTCATACGTTTCTAGGTCGCTCAGGTCTCTGATATAACCCCTTCAGGCCACATGCAAGGCGGTGCAACAACCGATGGGCTATTTCGACCTTGGCGTTTCGCTCTCCCCCACCGGATGAACCGACGACACAGAATCGTACAGAGGTGGTAACATGGACATACCCCAGTCCCACAAGCGACGGCATGGTTCGCCTCGTTTCGATAGGTAGGCCAGCAGCCGGTCCCGCGACTACACTCGGCTATCGGCACCTCCCATATCCGACCCAACCCCAGAATCACAAGCGGTCTCAGTCGAAATCCAATTTTCCTGGTGTTCTTTCCAAAACTTGTCCCCAATGAGGTCACAATGCAAGACAGCCATCCGCTTCAACACCCTCTTCTTCCCTTTGTTCCTGTTCTTCACGTCCAACAAATCGTCCTCCGTGGGAACCTCATTGGCACTCATCAGCACAGAAGGGGTCGCTGAGAGTAATGAATTCCTCACCTCCTCCCGGACAATGACACTACCTTTCCGCACCCGCTCAGGGACATCGTTGTAGTTGATTCCAAACCCTTCGAACAGTAGCTGATTCTTCTGCGCAGAGTTTGTCCCCTTTCCCCCTCTCCGAGTCAACATGACAGCGGCCGTCGATTTACTGGACAACACCTACGCGAAGGGCCTCGTGAGCCTGGGTTGTTGTTTGCTTCCCCTCCTGCACCAACGCCCAGAACGCGGTATTGTATAGGTTGTTTATGTGGGCTGTCGGGCGTAGGCATTAACTAGAGGGAGCGGTATAGAGGGAGCGGTACTCACTGTCAACCTGTCTCCATGAGAAGTAGTCTCTGACAGCTCTCTCTGTCGGATACAAGACAATTCTCCCATCAAATGATGGAGGATACTTCAAGTTCACTCCAGGGAAATGCTTCGTCCAGTTGAACACGTAGGAAGATGTGAACAGGGACACGACCGTCGTCAGTATTTTGGCATGCCGTCTGTTGTAAACACTGGTAGACTTTTTAAACAAAAAGCTGATCACAATAAACGCTCTTCAGCCACGGATGTTTCATCTCTCAGATTGGAACCGACCCGCCTGGACTCATCCGATTCGCCAAAGGCCAGAGTTATGTCCGCAAACGTCTCCATGACGGAAATCGCTGCGTCGTCCATGAGCTGCAAAGCGCGGACATCGTTTGGCTTAGCAAACTCGTGGTCTGCCGAAAATCTATAGAGGTGCAAGGTTAAACTGTACGTCAGGCGCGAGGCAAAAGATTTGAACTGCCGATGGAAGGAATGGCCGTCGATCCTCAGCACAATGAACGTGTCTGGCAACAAGGGGTCTGGGAGTTCGAAATTGCGCACGTAGGCGAACTTAGAGCCCGCCATGGGTTGAGGAGGAGGGGATGAGTTGCAAGGCGAACTTGATCAAGCCCCCCTGATTTGGAATTCTTTCGCGTGCTTCACATCAAATCACATCTCCCAGGCGGCTGCCCGAGTCAGGGCGTCAGTCAAACTTGCACCCCAACCACCACCACACCAGCCAGTCAACACCAGCTCACAAAAAAATTCGCTCATAATTCCTCATTATATTTCACAATGTCCAGCTTGAACATCCCAGGCCCCTCCCCATACACTTCTTTCTTTCGCCATCGTACCCTAGGTCGTGCCCCCTCCCCACCCACCTGGGCATGTTACGAGCAGATTCAGTACGACGATGAGTACAGCGACGATAGTGTCTCTGACGGTGACAGCCGTAATGAGGATGACGACGAAGACGATGAGGATGAGGACCATGACCGAGATGACTCCTGCTCCGAGGACGATGAGGATTACGGACATCATCCCGACTCCTCCTCGTCCTCTATCCAGAGTCACGAGCTTCCACCTTCTTCGGAAGAGTCGGAGAAAAGCAAAGACTCGCTCGACGAAAGCAAGAAGGATGTCAAAGGCAAGGGTCGGGCAGTAGATCCTGAACACGAGGTCGGAGATTCCCCTCAACCACCTCCACCAAAGCCCCGACTCCGTTCCAAGAAACGACACTCTGGACGTCGCACCCGCACTCTCAGACCAATCTTGACCATTCACAAGAGCCAAGGTTTCGTATGGAACCAGGTGAGTAACAACCCCCGGGCACCCGCCTTCCGAGGATAATTGGATCCTCACACCTCCTATTAACAGGACCTCTTCGTGCCTCCATACATCAAGGATCGCTGTAAGTCGGGTGCTTCTTCTTGACACATAGACTGTCTGTCGCCACACTGCGCAATTCGCTGATTATATGCTACTTCATTCCAGACATTGCCTCGACTTCCCCACCAAACTCTCGCGGATTTGTCTCTTCCTCCGTCTCATCCACCACTTCCTTCCCGGATTACGAGGTAGAGGTTGTGGAGATCCGAGTAGACGAGGGTTATCTGAGCAAAATCATCCCCTGAATCTCACGTATCCTACACCTCTCGATCCTTCCTGTTATCTAGTATCCACAACTCCTCCCCCGTTTTCGTTGTACAGCTCGCTTTCCCTTCACTCTTCGCTAAATCCCTCGCTCGCCACTAAGGACATTGTAGAATCGATTGCATACAAACTTACTCACATTCCCAGATCCTAGGTATTATCCATAGTTTCTTTACTTTCTCGTCAGTCTTGTGTCTTATCCCTTTCACAATGATATGTCTCAGCCCCTAGACCTTACGCTCGAGTGCGAACAATAAGAAACATCTATCCAACACACTGAGAATAACTATAATATACAACCGGGATCAAACGACTCGGTAAACGGCCGAGCGAGGGAGATGGGTAAAACAGAGCGAATCAAATTGTGGCGAGCAAATCGTTCTCGACTTCTTTCATCCTCTCTAGTTCCTTCTCCCTCTCTCTCTGTTTCTCCTTCGCGATCTCTCCCACGCGGGAGAGCACATACGAAGGCGTCATGTAAGGCTTGTAATCCAAGTGTTTCTTCACGTAGAAGCACATATATGCAGACGATCTTAGGCATTGCGTAAGTGTTGTTGGCGCCACCTTCTCATCATCAAATCGGTACCACTGGAATCACAATAATTAAGTCCACCGGGAGAAATGTAAGGAAGCAGATAGACCGGCACCCACCTCCTCTTGGAACCGAGCAAAGTTGGTATAATGTCCGTTATCGATCTGTCCTTCATGGCAGATAACAGCAAACAGGTCATATTCGTACAACGCATCCGGACCGGGATACCTTCAGTCCTGTGGATCAGCTACTCCGCGCTGCATTAGCTATTCAAGACGTAACTCACGGGAAGGGGTCCGACGCGGCAGCTTTCACCTTGCCCTTCATGACACCTTTCCCGCCACCGCTCACGACAAAAGTGGTATAGGGCGCCATATTGATCGTGGCGGGGAACCGTACCCGTGTGTCGATCTTCTTCGCGGCCGTCTTATCAGCCGTTCGGTGTTCGAATCTCTTGAAGACAAGACAGCGTCAGCTTAAGACCGGGCCACCGTAATTGCGTTTGTACCTTGAATTGGATGCTTAGCACCGGCGGGAGTTCCCGAATACTTAGTTGTTTGGTTACTTGCTGCAATTCGGTGCATTAAGTATGGTTAGGCGAGGAGGGAGGAAGGCAAGGCTCACATGTGGGGTTTGTTTGCACTTGCTGCAGCTATATTCTTTCGAGCCCAGAGTCTCCGGTTTCGTGAACCTCCTCAGGCACGATCCAAGTGTAGCCTCGGTATCTTTATCCCCCTCCACCTCCAGACTGATATCCAGCATCGGGTCCACAGTCGACGTGATGGTCCCACACCTCTCACACTTCACCTCGCTCTGCAGCTGGCCCAAGAAAGTTGTGTGTATGATACAGTTGCACGAAACGTTCGTCGATCCACGCGAGGTTGCGTGGATCTGGTTTAGCGCCGTAATGAAAAACTCGTGGGCATCTTGCTGCGCGTAACCAGCCAATTCCGAAGACGCCCTCCACGTGGTGGCCAAAAATGAGATCGGACCATAGGGTACCGATTCCCCCGAGTATGCCTCCGAGAAGACTTTGTCCAGCTCGCAACAGGTACAGTCGGTATTCTTGCACGCCCCGCGATTGTGTTTGTCGCTTAGGAAGTAATTGCGGAGGAGGGGATTGTGGATAAAGGACTGGAGGATGACATTCAAGAAGCACGTCTGGCCAAGGTTGAGAAGGCCACGACGGCCTTGGCATTGAATCGGTTCAGCATCTTTGAGCGCGGCGGTATCCTTTTCGTTCGGCGTCCAAGCGTGATAGGTTTCACGACCCTTCTTCGTAACTTCTGTATTTCAGTCGCATCATGGACAAAAATATTGGGATGTTGGTACCTTGAAATTTTGTCTCAACCTCTTCAGCTCTTAAAACCGCCGCAGAGAAGAGGTCTTCGAATGTTGTATTCAAGATGAAGTTGTCACACTGTGAACAGAATATTCGCCCAGTCTTCGGATCAGCGCCTGAGTCAATCGTCAGAGCTCGCGCCAGAATATCGGCTGATGGAGGACTTACAGAAGAAGTGACCGGTATGTCTCAAGTGACCGCGAATATGACCCTTTGTCCAACACCCCGAATAAGAGCAATGCAAACAAACGAATGGCCGTGCCAAGGTCGCACTGCAAGTCCCACAGATAGGTGACCCAATCTTCTCTTCTGTATCAGCAACACAATCCGTCATGTGTCTGAAAGCGTGATTACATACCTTCCGCCGTTTTGTTGGATGAATCGCATCCTGCACCCGCTGGAAATACCAAGTTGCCGCAGTCTTGTACTTTCCAGATAACGCGACCTTCTCAGGACCTTCCAGAGCCTCTACGATATGCATACACCTCTCGCTCCCCTCACTCTGGTCTGAAGTATCCGACATGGGTGGACAAGATGAGCTGCAACACCTCCGCTTGTTGTAGGGTTACTAATGTGTCCGAGGCTCATGCAAAGCCGAACGAGATCCGCGCGCAGCACTGGTCACGGTCAGAGGTGGCTCCCTTGGTCCTCTAGTCGCGTGAGAGTTGAGCGGGTGATTAATAGCCAGGTACCGGCCACATCGCCTGGCGATCAGAGTTGTTGCAATGACGGCGGCCTCGTTGATCGGGCCGCCACCCCGCGTTCCTCTCTCACCACCACCATCCGCGGACTTTCCCACGCTTCCCCTCGGTCGAAAAACTCTAAATGGTGTGCTAGGTGGATGCCCATTCCCTTAGATTTTTCCCCTTCTTTTATTTTGGTCACCCACAAAGACAGCTCTGCCTTGCACCTGTATGGGTTTGTTGCCAGAAGATAATCCGAGATACGGGAAAAAGACTTGACTGGGCCGCCTCTTGTCACGTGATGCGGCACGTTCCGCAGGGTCCAATAATAGGGGCCAATTCCTACCGATGGTCACCAAGAACGCGTTGGTCTGTCGTCATGCGGGGTTCCATTCCTCCTCGCGTTCACCATGGGGTGTCTCAGATCCACCGCGACAGACATTCGCGAGCCTATGGCAAAATGTGTCTTTTGTGGCGCGTCGTCTGAGAAAGGTTTCAACATCGTCTTCGAGGTGAGCAGGCCAGAAAAACGTGCAACGCAGCGGTGATTTTGACGTGTTATCACCAGGATCAGGATTATGTCGTCTTCAAGGACCGTAGTCCCGCCGCTGAGCACCATATCCTCGTGACTCCGAGGATACATGTCGGTACGTCGAGATCTCCTTCGAAAGCCCAGGGCTGGACAATAACATGGACTTTTATCGTATCGCGCAGCGACCGTGAAGGTCATGTATCAGGCGGATATCCCTATGCGTATGTCTGTAGCCAATTTGCGTTACATCCTTCTCACGAATCCCCCCGATGGTCACGACCATGAAGGAGATAGGTACCAGAATTTTCGATGACCTCGGTGTACCACCTGAGAAACGGAGGTACGCTGTCTTCTTCGAGCTTTCCCACTCCCTAACGTCTAACCAACGTCCTCGGTAGGATGGGCTTCCACATCCCCCCTTTCAATTCAGTAAATCACCTTCATCTACATCTTCACGCGTTACCCTATCGCTGGATTGGGAAATCGAAGTTCCCCATTGCAAAGGGAAAGAAGGACAAGTCTAAGGGATTCAGCTGGTTCGTAGAGGTGGACCAGGCTATCGAGATACTTCAGCAGGGGAAGACTATTGGTGTGTTCCCTTGTTGATGCTAACGGTCTTCCCCACATTTTCGTATGGACATGTGTCGGTACTCCTTAGCAAATGTACTTTGGTTGCCTACACCAGAGCCAAAAGCCTTGAACAGATCAGCAAATCTGAGGTTATCGTTTGTAAATGTCATAGGGCGCCAGTATTGAGTCAGGGCTGAAGCGCTGATCATTTCCAAAACTGGTCGGCGCAAGTTGGCCAAACACATTTTCACCACACCTCGACTACACTTATCTTCTCACGTCAGCTATGCGAGAGTCGAGGAGCACAGATATACAGTCAGCATTCTTCCCTCCCCTTACAATGCAACAATCCGTGTGGGATTCCATCGTGAACGGAAACTTCATCGACGCAAAAATCTTCGCATTCTCGCGACGCTCTCGCGTATCCGGGCGGGTAGACACGCCAAAGGTTCTTTTTGTGAATACTCACGTGCTGGGAACCGCCTGTACCTACTTCCAATCCAGTACGTCCCTGCTCTCCCGCGGAGGCACCCAGTAACCATCGTCGTAGCGTTCAGTTTCTCCGATGGTATTGAAACCCGCCCGGACGCAGAACTACCTCCCGGTGTAGAATCTTTCTTCGACCTGGAAGATTGTGATTTAGACAGTGATTTCGATTGCCCAGTCGAGGATGATGGTGATCCTGTGGAACCTCAAGTGGAGATTTCTCCCGAAATTTCCGAGCGCCCACAACGGTCGATTAAGGCATACCTTGTCAAGTACACGGCGTATAGAACGTTAGGTGACGAATCACGTCAAGTCCATTGTACCACTAACGTATAAAATGCAGTTTGCGCGCGATCATCTGGTATATTTACTCGGGAGACATTACCTTCTCCAGCGATTCCCCAGGGGTTCTCAGCGTCTCCGCCAAGTCTGTCTATCGGTTTGCGGATGAGGTTTGCACTCAATAACATTGTAGTTCCAGCTCCTTCGTCTAAAGATGCTGCAGCACAGGATGGATCATCTTAAAACACTGGCATTCGATGCAATAGTGTCCTCAATAGATCAGCTATCGCCATGCGAGTTGGTCGAAGAAGCATGCAGTGTTTCGTGTGGTGTTTTCATTTCTCGGTAAGGTTCACCTACGAATTCTATCGCACAACTTGTGACGTATGATGGTTGCTAGATACCCGGAATGGCGCCGTGTTTACGTTGAACGGCTTTCTCTTGCTCTGCCCCATGATCCGGAAGCAAAATCTGCTTTTCACACAAAGTTATCTGCTTACTTCTCCGGGGAGGTCCCGCACTGCAGGGACATTATCCCATCCACATTCCTGTGCCTCATGGACAAATCCACCATCCGCTATATCTCAGCACGAGCGGCAGATGACCCCAACACTATCTTGAGAGTATCTCGTTCGTGGCCGAACAGGACGAAGAAGGCATTGTGCAGCTCGTTGGACAGCGGGATCATTGATGGTTTCGAGCTCGAGATCGTCCATGGCCAGGAAGAATCAACTCGCCTAGTATACCTCCCTTCCGCGATTATAGATGATGGGGTTCGTTCACCCCAATGGCGATGTGTGTCCTTCAATTTTCGCGCAGAGTCCTCATAGCTAACCGTCTCTCAAATTTCTGCCTCCAGGGAACGCCCTTTGCGAGTTAGACTACTCTCTCACAACGTCAGTGGCAAGTTTTCTAGTCTATTCCTTTCCCCTCACATGGACTAGTTGGCAGGCCCTCACGTACTACGCGTATACCGACTGCATCACTTTTAACCCACTCAGATCACAAACAACTGAACCGCTCGCAAGTTGGAGCCCCTCGGATCTACAGTTCCAAGGATACCCGTGCTCAATCAAGGAGATGTTTGGTCTGGCTGGCAAGGTCTCGGGGTCTTTCATGACTTTTTTAACGCGTGTTAATGTGATCAGAGCAGCTCGGGTACCAGGAACTAACGGACCGCGTGATCGCTGAGATGTTAAGCCTCACGCCGGAGAATGTAGTTGAAGGAACGTTTTACGGTTTCCCACCGTGCGCCGCTTTCGCCGTGACCCCTAGCGATTATCCATCCCATCGCTAACAATCGAATTAGCCCACCAGAAGTGGTCGAACTGGGGACAGATATCATATGCAGCTACCGCCGCAATCGCCGCATTCATTCCGAGTTGCGTGAGCTACTTGAGGAGGCTGCCACTGGATCGAGACAGGGCGACCTTCAT
>Ga0307515_10011616_pt1 | contig 16694 bp, 12 predicted proteins | sample 17_EM_MG_FD_194513 | JGI IMG/M metagenome (GOLD analysis project Ga0307515, IMG submission 194513) | Populus trichocarpa ectomycorrhiza microbial communities from riparian zone in the Pacific Northwest, United States - 17_EM | ecosystem: Host-associated > Plants > Roots > Unclassified | place... | reverse complement strand
CTTTAATAGCTACCCTGAGGTTAATATACCCGATAACGGAGTGCTTAATGTGAGTGTTAACTGTTCGTGTGGGGATAGCTCGGTTTCTAAGGATTACGGCTTGTTTATGACGTACCCGCTCCGACCCGATGATACTTTGGCGTCGATTGCCAATCAGACCAATCTCACGCAGCCGCTGCTGCAGCGTTATAATGTTGGTTTCGATTTTAATCAAGGGAGTGGTGTGGTTTATATTCCAACCAAAGGTATTTTGTTATTTTTAGAAAGAGTTTGATAGATAATGTTTTTGTTTTGATAATAAGTTGGAGTGATTTAATTAGTTCAGAAAATACACACTAAATATTGGGATATTTGTTTGAAGAATTTATGTTAGAGAATTCGTGATGTTATGGTAGGGATTGCCCCGTTTGTTAAATTCTAAAGATATTTGTTTTTAGCTGTTTGAAGCTATGAATTTGCCTTACCATATCGTTTTCTTTATTTACAGATCCAGATGGTAGCTACCTGCCCTTGAAGTCGAGGTAACTTTCTGTACTTGGACTGTATTCTAAATTTGTTTGTTCATTTTTGGATGTTACAATTACTAAATGTTTGTAATTTCCTTTCCTTTTCATTTTCCCTTTTGCAGCACAGGTGCATTGGGCTTCTTTGCGTGTCGATTTTTTGATATTTGGGCGTGGATGTAAGATGCTATCATGCAAACTTCGTACTATTTTGAACTAATGTTGTACTTTCCTATAACCAGGAATAGCAGGCGGCGTTGTTGCTGGCATATGCATAGCAGCAGTAGCCGTGGCACTGTTGTTGGCAGTTTTTATATATGTGGGATTTTACCGAAAGAAGAAGGTGAAGGGAGCAATATTGCTGCCAGCATCTCAAGAACTCTCTCCACGAATTGTTCAAGGTTTTTCTATCACTATCCCTGACCTCTATTTATGATTGAAGAGTTCTCAACGATCACTGGTTTGAACAGATTTCTCTCGCATTATATCTTCCATAGAGAACACTAGGATGGTTCTTTTTCAATGTTTCTTTTTCTGAGGACCATGACCATCATGGTCCAATTTATGGTTAATTCTTTTTCTTTGAGTGAACGCATTGAAATATAATCATCTCATCTTACCAGCTCTAGATTCTCTTCTGCTTCTGGAGAAAGTGAAATCATGTAGATGACTAAACATGTTAAATGTTCCTCTGTCTTGTTTCAGTACCTGGAAGTAACTCCAATAAACCTGTGGATGCGACTGGGTTCCAAGGTCTTACAGGTTTAACTGTGGACAAGTCTGTGGTATTCTCTTATGAAGAACTTGCTAAGGCCACTGATGACTTTAGTCTGGCAAATAAGATTGGTCAAGGAGGCTTTGGGTCTGTATACTATGCAGAACTAAGAGGCGAGGTCTGTAATTACTGTAATCTTTAATTATTTATGATCCCCATTGTTAAAGTAATCGTAAAACATCATGCATTTTCCTGTGAGGCATTGAATGTTAGTTATTGAGTTTGAGTTAGTTTGGCACCTTTGCTGAGCTTTTAAAGATAAGAGCAGGTGCCTGATCTTTTTTCCTGTTTTTTATTGGAAGGTAGTTATAATCTAGCATCCTACTACATAGCAATGGATCTCACATAAAACAGCCATGCAGATCCATCTGTAGTAGAAGGCCATTTATAGTTATGTTATTGAGGACAAGATTATTCAGCATATTTTGAGTTTAGGATAATGTTACTTTGCCGCTTTTATATTAAACGCTTGATGTGAACTGATAACACTTTGATTTGTTAATTTGAACATGTCATATCATATGCTTTTACCTGCTCTAGAGAGATTTATGTTAGAAGAGCATAGCAGTTCTAGAGCTACCTTCAAATAAGCTCTGTGAAGCCCAGTCATTAGTTAATTAGAACTGGGAATCCAAGTTATAGAAATGAATGAAACGTATTCTACTGAGTGAATGGAACAGGTGGGTGAGCAACTGCATTAACCGGTAGCGTCTGCTTAGGTTGAATTGAAATAGTGGTTGCTGCGGCTACATTTTTTAGCAACCTTTGTGTTTTTAAGGATTGAGGTCCATACCTTATCTTTTCTTGAATTATGTCGGCATAAAGAGTGAGCGGAATTTTGTCAAAAATGAATATCTGAACTGACTCAAGTGAAAACATTCAGACCAGTTGTTTCAGTTTTGGTTTAATTTGGAAGGAAAATATATAGTCTCAAATGCTGCTGTTCTGTTGCCTTTGGAGAAGAACTAAAACGACCTAACAAACTTAGTGATATCAATTGAAATTTATTTATTTTTAATCAGTTTATAATTCATATATAACATAAAAATGGGTTGGAAAATCTAAAGAGCCTTAAAGTGATGTACCTCTACTAAAGAACCTTAATCAATGTGTCATGCATTTTTTAATTGATGTCTATTTTTCAAAATTTGACAGGATGGAATTTGATTCAATTCAGTTTGCATTCAGCTTTCTAGCATTTGGAAATTTTTTAATGAAAAAAGATAAGACATTTTCCAACTGAACTGACCAAAACTGCAGTGCCTGCAAATGTTTTATATATTTTCCATGTGTGTTTCTATTCTAAAATTTATATTTTTGACTTGTTATGCAGAAAGCTGCCATTAAGAAGATGGACATGCAAGCATCAAAAGAATTCCTGGCTGAGCTCAAGGTTTTAACACATGTTCACCACCTAAACCTGGTAATGTGCTCATCTTTTTGCAATTACAAGAAATATAGATTGTGCTTATGAACAAAAATAGGTGATAGCATCTTTGCTTTACTTGAGAGAAGGTTTGAACTTTGACTTGAAGAACCGAAGTTATATACAATTGATCACCCTCACCTTACATCTATAAAGAGACACGAACGAGAAGTATAAATCACAACAAAGTTGATTAATCCTTCGAAGAGTTTACAAGTTCAATCAAGAATTTAGTGTGAGGATCACTCAACCACACAGAGAAAAAAACACGCAATCTGCATCAACCTTAGATAAAAATTCATCAACTAATGGGTCAGACATGTACCCAATTTAAATAAAACTCAAACTAATTAAAATAAAGTTTAAAATAATAAAAATAAATAAAACAATAGTATAAGATTTGTTTTCATGATTTGCCACATATGATAGTGAAAATTACCTAGAGAAATAATTGTTGACGAATTCTTGCTGAACAAAAGCCTGATGCCTTGTAAAATAAGAATTAATTTCTAAACAATTAATTTTTCTTGTTTGATACGAAATCCTTATAAAATAACTAACCCAAAGGCTGCCTCTTGACTTAGGCTATTAAACTCTTCTTGAATCTACTTTGTTTTAGGCCTTAGAATAGATCCAATTGACACTCTTAATGGATCATTTGATGTCGTCGCCAAGATCACATCATCCCCTCTCTCCTCAAAAGAATTCAACCTTGAATTATCACCCACATCAAACAAAGAAAGATCAGAAACTTTGAATACAACACTAACATTATACTCACCTTTTAGACTCACTTTGTAGGCATTGACTCATTCAAGGAATCTGAATGAATCATCTCCTCTAAGCATCAACTTTGATTTTCTATGTTCAAGAAATCTCTCTTTGTGCATATGCACCCAAACCTAATCTCTTGGTTCAAAGGCAATCCTTTTTCATCTTTTGTTTGCTTGGAATGCATACTTCTCATTCTTTTTTTGAACATGTTGTCGTACCTTCTTTAACAATGTTTTCATCACCCGTGCTTTTCTATTGCCATCAAGTCTAACGTTCTCATCAACAAGTAAAGAATTCAAATTTATTAGAGTTAAACCATAAGCTATTTTAAATTGTGAATAATTTTTCCAATTTAATAGATTAGCACATAACGATTTTTTTGTAACTTATCAAACAAACATTGTAAATGCTCAATATGCTCACCTAAATTCTTACTATAAATATCATTAAAGTAATCAACAACAAAGCTTCTTGTGAATGCGCACAATATATGATTCATCAATCTCATGAAATTAATATGTGCAATTGTAACACTAAACAACATGACTAATCATTCAAACAATTCACATTTAGTCTTAAAGTTACTTTTCCTTTCATCACCTTCTTTCATCTTATTTTGATGATAACTATTTTTCAAATCAATCAATCTTATTTTTCAAACATACAACATCCTTGCAACTCATTAAGAATATCATCAAGTCTAGGGATAGGATATTTGTACTTTACCATACTATTGTTGATCACACTATTTATCAATAGCAAACCACCATGGATATCATCAGAAAATATACGGTAAAATCTAAACAACAACTTCAACCCGTTATCAAAAAGCCTTACCAAACTTTGATCGCCTTGAAATTCTAACCCAAGATAAAAAAAAATCTTTGAAAACTTCTGGCAAAATTTTAGCTCGATCCAATGGTCGGATAAAAAATTAGAAAAATAAACACTCTTGATCTCACTCTTTTTTGTATAGAAACTCAAGTGTTTACCTATATTTTATACACTCTTTTCTTTTCTCATCCTTATTTTCTTCTCTCCATTATCGGTTTCAATTGACTTTTTTTGTCTTTTAGCCGAATCTGAGTTTTTTCTTTTATTTTTTCTTTTAGGCTCACTTTATTTTCACTCTTTAAAATCACGACCTTACATGTTTTATTTGTCTCCTCGGCTTTGCCTTTTCTTTTCAGCTTTAATTGGTCTTGTTTAAGTCTTTAAAGCTCTCATTTTGTCAACTTTTGCTTCCAACAACACTGTATAAAAATAGTAGCTGGTAATAATTTCAGATAAAAACGCCTTACCAACCACTTTTGTATATATTTTTACATGGTAACCACGACCTCACATTGTTGTATTATCATTTCAACTTTACTTTTCCTTTTTAATTTCAAATGGTCTTCATAAGCCTGTCTAGGTGACAATGATGCAAGTTTGCATGCCCTTTCATCCTTCTCAAGAGAATATCTATTTTTAAATCCATCATATTTGGTCTTCCTATCAAATTGTCAAGGTCTCCCCAACAATAACAATAAATGACTAGCATGCATAGGAACCACATCACACAAAACTCCATCCTTATACTTTCCAATCAAAAAAGAAATCAAAACCTGTTTAGTCATTATAACTTTACCACATTCATTCAACTATTGAAGCTTATAAAGTTTATTATGCTTAATAGTGTTTAGATTCAATTTCTTAGCAAGTCTAGTACTAGCAACAATAACACAACTTTCACTATCAATAATCATGCTAGACACTTTGTTACTAATGTGACATCTTGTATGGAAGATCTCTCTTTGTTGTTTCTTTACCAATTTCATAGCAACTTTGTGATCATCAGCCTTTGAAAACTTCATTTCTTTATCTTTAAAATTATCATCCATACTATCATCATTCATTGTAGCTTTAATAGTAGGCATTTCAACTTGCTTTTTCTTATGACTAGGAACTCTTTGTCTACTAATCATCTCATCAAACTTAATCATTAACACCTCCATCATAGCTTTCATTCTATCCTATATTTCCTCCACAGTTCTCATCTTTTTTTGTTCAATACTTTTTTAAGACATCTTTTATATCTGAAATAAAGGTTAGTAGTAAATAAAAAAATAATTATTTTTTCTCACACAAACCTCATGTGTTTACCCTCACAATAAAATTTACTTCACTCGTGTTTTACATAATTTATTAGGCTTTTCATTCTAATGGACTTGCTATGTCTTTTACCACGCTGTTCTCGTACTTTGATTCTTAAAAGTAACTTAATAACTTATTAAACAATTAACCAAACTACGTAATGATTTATTTTATATTTAACGACTTAAGAATCAATAATTATTCAAGCTTTCAAAACAAAATTTGAGGACAAATTTATGAGTAGCAATCTAAATTTGTGTGAATATAATGATGAAACATGAAACCCAAGCAAGAATTATTATTAAGTCTCTAAAAATCCTTTCAAGATTTGCGATTTTGATTCTTTTTTATTTTAATAGGTGCCGAGTTTTTCAAGTCCAAAGATAAACACAATTTGTTGTTTGTATGCAATTTTTTTCCGGCATCTTCAAGACTTTTTTTTCTTTTCCTATCAAAAATCGATTCTCTTCTTCCTTCTTTTTTTTAATCAAGATTCCACCTAAACACCACAAAGATTAATCAACATTCAATTTTTTTTTTTTTTTTGTAATAGCTGAAACCCTAGAGAGAAAGATACAAATAAAAACAAGAAACAAACCCTAGATATAGTAAGATCTAAAGAAAACCCGAGAATTACTAATAACAATCTGATACCAAATTGATACGGAATTATCCTTTAGATTGTTAATTTGAGGTTTAAAAAAAAGTTTGCAACTTGACCCAACAAGAACCTTCCCTTGAAAAACCAAATTTATATGCAGTTGATCAACCTCACCCTACGCCTATAACGAGACACGAATGAGAAATATAAATCACAACGAAGTTGATCAATCCTTTGAAGAGTTTACAATTTGAATCAAGAACTTAGTGTGAGAATTATTCAACCACACGGAGAGAAAAAATCACACAATTTGCGGCAATCTTAGATAAAAATTCATCATCTGAATACAATTTTTTACATAAGAGTATTTCTATGTAAACCCTAAAACTAATGGGTCACATGCACCTAATTTAAATAAAACCCAAACTAATTAAAATAAAGTTTAGAATAAAAAAAAAGTCGAAGATTATTTTTCACCATTTGCCACATATGATAGTAAAAACTATCCAAGAGAAATAATTGTTGAAGAATCCTTGTTGACCAAAAGCATGATGCCTTGTAAAATAGGAATTAATTTCTGACCAATTAATTCTTCTTGTTTGATATGGAATCCCTGTAAAATAAGTAACCGAAAGCTGCCACATAAGTTCTCAATAGCATTAAGGATTCCTTGTAGTGAATGGAATCCATAACTCTTAAGGAAACAATGTATTTTTTATTTTCACACTTTGCTGGCAGATTCTAGACCCAACTTTAAACATGTTGTTTTCTCTCATCTCGATGAATCAGTGGACCTATCATATATCGTTGGAAAGGTACAGATGTCTAGTTCTTAACCCAATTGAAATCACATTCAAACTTCTCCTGTAGCTTCAAATATGACCCAAAGAGTAGACAAAGGTCCAGCCTGACAGATTTGAACATTTTTAACCCAAGCCTCTTCACTTAATCCATTAAACTTCTCTTGGATCCATTTTGTTTTAGGCCTTAAAATAAATCCAATAAACACTCCTAATGCATCCTTTGATGTGGTAGTCAGGAGCCAGGTTCGCATCATGTATGTGCACTTGAAAGTGTATCTGGACACTCTAGTTGATGTCTTTGTAAAATTTTGAAGTTTTTTTTATTATAAATTGTGATGCACTAAATAATGTTCGCATGTACTCTATGCACTAAATAGTACTATCTACATTTAATACAGGTCCGATTGATAGGATATTGTGTTGAGGGTTCTCTTTTCCTTGTCTACGAATTTATTGAAAATGGAAACTTAAGCCAACATTTGCGTGGCTCTGGTGAGACTACAAGTCCATTTTGAACATTTTTTTCTGGTGGTAGCAGACACATTGAATGGCAGTGATAAAAGTGTTGCTTGTTTGCAGAGAAGGATCCATTGCCATGGTCTACAAGAGTGCAAATTGCCCTTGATTCAGCTAGAGGCCTTGAATACATCCATGAGCATACTGTCCCTGTATATATTCATCGTGATATTAAATCGGCAAATATACTGATCGACAAGAACTTCCGGGGAAAGGTTGGATTGATTTTTGTCATGATGGTGTTCCATTTCAAGCTTTTTTTCGCATATTTGTATTAAACTTTATGATACAGGTTGCAGATTTTGGATTAACAAAACTAACTGAGGTTGGAAGTACATCACTCCCTACACGTCTTGTGGGTACATTTGGATACATGCCGCCAGAGTAAGACATTTTCTTTTCTAACAATTCTATAAGAAGATAAGAACTTTGGAATAGGTTTCAGATAGGATCCTGTTTAGCTAAACAACTGGCTGGTCTCAATTTCTTAGCATCTTTTTCTTGTCTATAACTGTTTGGACACAGAGCCCAAACTCTGTGTCAAGCAAAAGAAGTGTTTATGAGCTGTGTGATTTTACCTTTTTTTTCTTACCTGCATAATTGTGGATGTCATTGTTTGGAACATCTGATAGAATTTTGAATTAGGGTCAGTAAATGGCGCGGTAGGTGGCTCTAAAAATAATCTAATGGAAGGCTATTGAGAATTTTGTGTTGCTTCTATTACCCATCTACATTGATGGCGTAAACCTCCCTGTGAAATCTAAAGTTTTCCAAATCCTTTGTTACCAGGCAGGGAGGGGTTTGGGATGGGAGGTTGATCTCCCAGTTTATAAATTCATGACCCAGAACGAGGGAAAAAATAGAAAATAAAAAAAGAAAGGATGTCGGGCATGAAATCAGTGTGGCAAAAAATGGAGTGAGTTGCATGTCGGACTCTGACTATGATGCAAAAGAGTTGTTTTTATTGTGGGAAGACACGTTTGCGTAGCACTGCTGCAGCTAAGATTTTTGGGTTGCATGATCATAATTATAAATCTAAGGATTTTAGAAGTATATCTGATGAAGTCACTATAGTTTGAAAATGAAAATTTAATGTCATGTTTAGTTTCTGAGAATAGATGTGAGTGTATTTTATGCATCTAGCAGGACAAGGGCCAAAAACTTAAATGAGAGCATTTCTTTATTTTTTATGAAACATGGATTGACATTTCCCATGATTCTGTGCAGATATGCTCAATATGGTGATGTTTCTCCGAAAGTAGATGTTTATGCACTCGGGGTTGTCCTCTATGAACTTATTTCTGCTAAAGAAGCTATCGTCAAGTCAAATGGTTCTAGTGCTGAATCAAGGGGCCTTGTTGCTTTGGTTAATTTTCTGCCATTCCTCTTTATATCTATTAATTTCTGGATGCTAATAGATGTACTTAATTTACTGTAGTTCGAGCTCTGCTGAAGCTTGACTCAGTGCTGAACCAGGAAAATTGAATAACAATTTTCATATGGTTCTGGCATCTGACAAGGCTTAGTGGAGTTGAAATGAATTTTACCAGCACATTTGAGGTTCTCTCGTAGACTTAACTTTCAAGCCTATATATGTGCTGCTTCTGAATACATCCAGAAAACACCCGCAAGCTGACCTTTTTTTATTACTCCATTCTACAGTTTGAGGATGTTCTTAATCAGCCTGATCCTAGGGAAGACCTTCGCAAAGTAGTTGATCCAAGGCTCGGAGAAGACTATCCACTCGATTCAGTTCGCAAGGTAAACAAACAAACTTCTTTTGGAAATACACACATAAAGATCCTGTTTTTGCAGTCTAAATCAGAGCTGTGTGCCTATTTTGGTTCCAGATGGCCCAGCTTGGCAAGGCATGCACCCAAGAGAATCCTCAGTTGCGGCCGAGTATGAGATCCATTGTGGTTGCTTTAATGACTCTTTCATCCTCGACAGAGGATTGGGATGTTGGCTCCTTCTATGAAAATCAAGCTCTTGTCAATCTAATGTCAGGAAGATAGAAGGCAAGGTCATCACATCTTATGAAATGATTATGCGAATACACCAAAATCTTTTAATGTAGATGTATACATATATCGTTAATCTGTAAATTTGATAGTTGGAAATTGATCTGGAGGGAATATAAATTGTAGCATTAATCATTTGATGAACACATAAAATTCCGAAAGATATATTTTTTTTGGTTGAAATCTGAAATATCAGTTCATTCATCAACTTCAATGGCTTAGCTTACTTTGCTATCCAATCAGCCACTGAATTGGCTTAGCTTCTGCTTAATTGATATCTGCTGCCATTAGAAAGTCTTCCAGCGTTAACAGTCGTTAGAATTAAAGGATCTACGGAGAAGGAAAGAAGGCAAGGATGTCGAAGTTACGATTTTAGTATGAAATAGATAGGTGTCACGTGCTTCTCCGTGAAAGAGAATTGAAAAAATAAGAATTGAAATACGACTGACATAGAAAGTCACTATTTTAAATCTCGGTTCGACCGAAAGGTCTTAAGTGACTAGTGGAATTGATCTAATCTAAAATGGTCAAAAACTCGGGTTTACTTGTATCTCGGATAACCCAGGGCAAATTCAGTAAAAATAAGGTCAAGAACCGTTGATTTTTTTTTAAAAATAATATCATTTTTACTTTTTTTTATATAAAAAAAGGATATGGTTGATTTAGGTTAATTCAGGTCAATCCATTCGACCCATGACCCGGTACTTCTCCCAGATTGATTCTTGGATAGGGCCTAAAAATAATAAGAAAAACCAAGAAGATCAAGTCCTAATAAATCAAATGTGGAATGATAAAAAAAAACATCAAGGATAAAAAAATGCAATTAAGAGAATAAGAACCTCATTTGAAGAAGAAAAAAAAACAGAGAGGACAACCTAAAAATTTGAATTCAAGGGAAAAATTGAAAAAAAAATTAACAAATAAATCCAAAATAAAAATCAAGATCATGCATCCAAGGATGAAATTGAAAATAAATTAAAATTTAATAAAGGTCTAAGAATCAAATTTAGAAATTAAAACATTGAGGGTCAAACCTTATATATCATCAAATTTTAAATTGAAAGGCAAAATTAAATTCATAAAAGAATCCAAAACACAAATCAAAATCAAAAGAATGAAGATCAAATATGAGGAAAAAAATAAAAATAAGATCAAGGATCAAATGATAAAATTGAAAAGAAATTAAAATTTGATAAAGGAGCCAAGAATCTAAATTAGAAATAAAAACATTGATGGTCAAACCTGAAACAGCATACAATAAGAGAACAAATGTGATATAAAAATAAAATGTCAAAAGATGAAATTGAAAAAAAATAAATTAAATTTGATACAATTAAAAGAATGAGATCAAATGTGATAGAATTAACAAATAACACAATCTTCTAATTTTAATTTTGCAAGGGTAACACATTTTTCAAGGTTGAAGAGAGAAAATAAAGGGGAAAGAAAAAATATCGTCAAAGCTCCACTGTGCATGGAGCAGCTGCAAGTGTCTCACCACCAAGAAAAGGGTGGAGAGACGCATCAAATGCGGCATTAAATATGATGTTTGTCCATTGGAAGGCGCCGCATATGCCATCCAAAGGGCACAGACGCCTTCCACACGCCAACAATTGTTTTTTTAATTTATAAAAATATCAAAATATTCCTTACCTACATAATATTAACGAGAAAAACATAATTAAAAGATAAAAAACCCCTTAATTTTAGCTATAGATTATTTGATTAAAATGACACTTAAGTAACTACACTGAGGCAACAAGAAAAAAAACTGCATGCGCCTCTGCCCTTATAGTTAGTAAAATTAAACTTTTGATGATATTTTTTGCACTGTACCCTCATTCAACTATGTAAAAGTAAATGTATCCCGTGAAAATTACTGAATTACCCTTGAATACATGCTATAAAACTTAAATTATTAAGGGTAAAATGATAAGTGAAATACGAGTGTCTGGATATATTTTAGGTTTTGTCAAGGTGATTCAATAAAATGTAGCAGCAAAATACAGAAGGTATGGCCGTCCATGGGAAAGTGACTTCACACATTTATGGCACCAAGGCACCATTTTTTCTTTGGCTGCAAGCAACAAAAGCTGATAGACGACAAAGTCCACCATATATATATATATATATATATATATATATATGCATTATTAATAATAATAATGGAATGTCAAACTCTTGGCCACAAAGGTAGAGATTTGGTCAAGGACTTTTGAGTTCTGTGAGGGCAAATTTTTCAAGTTAGGAAAAAAAATAAAAGTAATATATATATATAAAGATGGCGATGCAGTGAATTCTTATTTTCTAAGAAATAAAAAATATATATCTTTTTAATTTTTACAATTTTCTTCATTTATTCCAAAACAATAATTACGCAGAGGGGAGAGGTGACTTCTTAATTCTTATTCCTCATCCGATTGAGGTGTCTTCTTATTCCTCATCGTAGAGGGCTTCCACCTGGTTATTGGAATAAAATGGAAGAAAATCATTGCTTCCATATCCAAAGAAAGAGGAGAAAGAAAGAAAGGACATGAATCCTACATATATTTGCTTGTTTATGAGGTTAGGTGATTAGGGTTTTTCTATTTTAGTTTTTATATCACATTTTGCGTATAAGATTTTTTTTTTTTTTTTGGTTTGGTTTAGGTTTGATTTGGTCAGTTTTAAATTTTTTAGTATAATTTAAATGGGTAATTTAATTTCAAGGAATAAAAAATTATAAAAAAGTTATGTTATTATACTCAATTTCTAGACAAGTTGGTTACATACTAGAATTGGTCCGACTTGAAACCACTGTCATAACCCAATTTTTAACCCTTTTATTTTAATTATTATTATTATTTTATTTATTGAAAAGGATAAAAAAAATGATGATGAAAAAATAATAATGATGAAAAACAAGTAAAATGAAATAAATGAAGAATGAATTAAAATTTAGGTTAAGGGCAACATGATTGGAAGTTTTGAGGTTTAATTAAACTTTGAAATTAATCTAATTAATCCAATCAAGGGTTTAATTGGTGAATTGATAAGTTTTGAGACTTAATTGGACTTTGATTTAATTAAATTAATGAAATCAGGGACTTAATTGAAGAAATAGCAAAGTTTGGGGTTAATTGGAGGCCAAATTACAACATATTAAAGTCGAAGGATTAGCTTGTAAAAAGTGTCGAAATACAGGTGTCCAATTACAGTTTAACCAGGGGCTTAATTACAAAACGTTTAAGACTTCAAGGGCCAAAATAAAAATAACCATTAAACACAAAAACGGTGCCGTTTCTAGACACTGTTCATCTTCTTCAACGATTCAGCCGCCCACCACCACCATTACACCTGCAATCAATGAATGAAACGAAATTGTTCTCTGGCTATAAAAACCAGAGAACAAAAGGCCACAGGAGGGAAAAAGGGCAGAACCGAGGGGACTGAAAGAAAGAGGAATACCAAAAAAGACTAGGAGAGAAACAGAACCAGGGGAAAATTTTGGTCCATCAACCAGCAGCACCTCGTGCTTTTACCACCATTGTCTTTGTCTTGAATGGAGAAGACTAGACAGAGAACTAGAAAAGGAAAGAGCAGAACCGAGGAGAGGAAGAAGAAAAACAGGAAGGAGGGAGAAAAACTAAAAAACAGAGGGGGAAGAGAAACGAAAAAAAGAGAGAACAACCAGAGGGAGCTTACGTTCAACCTTCATTCCGTCAGTTTCTCCTCTGATAAATATAACATATCGCCAACAGAAAAACCGTATGTGATTCTATTAATGATTTTTTTGTTGTTCATCAGTATTTTTTTCTGTAAATTTGACATATAACTATCAAGCATACTGTCTGTTGTTCTGTCGGTAATTAAACAATGACAATGACATTAATTTGTAATAATTCTTTTCTAACTCTCAAGAATATATCGACAAACTAAGTCTATCGCTAACCTCACTAGTAACAATTTAAAAATAGTTTTTTTAAAAAAATTATTAAATAAAAATAGAAAATAATTAAAATAAATTAAATGAATATAAAAATCACATATTTATTACAAAATTAAAAATTTATAAGTTTAAATACAATTAATCTAAAATAGAGGCACTAAAAAAAAAAAGGAGGAGGAGGCGACTCTTTACTGGTATCGTAAGGCGAATAAGAAGGAGCACATGCACCATTCATGTGTGATCTCATCTTTATTCCTAATTGACGAAGTTCGGTTGTCTTAGCACTAAGTTGTTCATAATCAGCAACATGATGGGTTTTCGAGCTTGAACTTTTGATCTAAAATCACCTCAATCTCCAGAGTTTGATTGCTTGGAACCAATTATGAGCATCTCATGGTTGAAACATTGCGACCTGTCCATATGTTCTCAGCTATAGTGTTAGAGAGGTCGTACATAGACCTGATTTTTATCGGGTCCACTAGACGATGTTGTCTCTAACCACAAATCCAGATTGAGATCTGGATGGGTCATAGAATCATCATTATATCTCTTTTTTAACCGGGTGTTATATGTATCATGAAAAAAAAAATCAGCAAATTCAAATAAATAATAACTTAAGAAAAAAATAGTTGAAAACCAACAAAAAGTGCTGAGCTCGGCTATCCACAAGCTGCTGCACCCTTTTTTAGCGATCTTCAATCTGAATGTTCGTTTCCACAAAAAACTCATTCGAGCTCAGCTTGCGCCAAGAACCGTAGCCTTTAAGAGAAAATTGTTGTTAGTTAAAAACGAATTATCTATTAATAAATGAATAATAAAATTGAATAAAAAGATTAATTTTTTTTTATCTTGATTTCAATGTTACCTAGTTGTAGCGTGAATAAAAAAATTAAAAATTGAATTAGAACATGGATGCTAACAAATCAAGTGTTGTTGTGGCTGAATTTATAGTTGGAGGTCGATTTGTGATGAAATTGGAGGGGGTTGTGTTATTTGTAGCAGAGAAAAATGAAAGAAGAAGAATAAATTGGGGAGAGAGAAAAGAGGGTTGTTTGTCAGGTCATAAATTAAATATTACAGACGGATTTACTGATGAATTTAATCGACAAATTTAAATTCATCGATAATTATGTATGTAAAAATAACACGTCATCGTATATTTTGACTTTTTTTTTCTCATTTCTTCCTTTTCAACTGTAATTCTCTTGGTATATACTGAGAGAAAATTTATGTCGGTGTTTACCGATGGATACTGCGAGGGCATATTTAGTCGAAAAAATTCACCGTAATTTACCAACAAAATATTTTGTCGATGTCTTTGTTTATATTTGTCAATTTTCTAGTAATGTCCACTAATTAAGTTTAATTATTATTATTTTTTTATGATAAATTAAAAATACAAAAATTAATTTATAATCAACCTAATACTAAATAATAAAACTTAATAAAAAATTAATATTAAAAAATAAAATTAAAAAAAATATAAAAAAAAACTCCATATCATCTGTATTTTGAAAGAAAATATTGCTTCCCGGTGGAATTGAATGCATAATCTCCAACAATCGACCAACACACTCATCAACTTATCTACTCCACAGAATTATTATCAAAATAACTAAAAAATATATTTATTTGGTTTATTATTCATATAAATAGTTAAACCAACCTTACTCTCTTGTACTGATAATATTTGGACTTTTTACATGTATCCTTATTTTTAACTATTTTTATGGTTAGAAACTACGTACTGACCATGGGTATATTATTAAAAGAATGTTTAAATTATATTTTTAAAAATTTTAATTTTTTTGTTTAAAATAAATTATATATATATATATATATTTAAATTTTTTTAATGTACTGATATTAAAAATAATTTTTAAAAAAATAAAAAAATTTATTTTAATATATTTTTAAAAAATACTTTAAACCAATCTCAAAAAGACTCAAATCCATTAACGTACCTGTCTTTTTATATTACTAGAAAAATAACTTTTCTCCTTGTTGACTTTTTTTTTAATGAATATTAATTTATCATAAGTTAAAAAAAAAAAAATTGCTGCTGTGCCGACTTTGTTTTGACCGAAGCACAATCTGGTGGTCTGATGGCGCACAAGCATCCTAAAAACTCACCCTATGACGTGCCAGAGTCGGTTCCTTTTCACCATAAAAGTCAATATTTCCAACTTTTCTTTTCCTATATATTCCCTATCCAAAAACTGGAAAAACCCTAACCATTCCCACCAAATAACAATTAACGACTTGGCCTGTCAAAAGAACTATCTCTTTTATAACTTTCTTGTTGACACATTCCAATCAGAGGTTTTTGGCATATATATATATATATATATATATATACACATACATACAGAGTCCCAATCTCTTAAGAGTTCTCTGCGCTCTTACATAGATCTCTTAAGCTGGCAATATGGAGTCCCAACAAGAAGAATCAGCAGCAGCACTTGACATGATAAAAGTGCTTGAGATAACATCAGAAAGTCACAAGGGGACGAAGGAAAGTTCTGATGATCGGTCAGAGGTTGCTTCTGGGAAACAGACGACGGATTGGTTGGCGGATCTTGACGAGGTGGAGGAGATTCTCAACTACAAGTTCAAGAGCAAGAAGTTGTTAGAGGAGGCTCTTACACATGCCTCATTCTCCGATCAGTGCTTTTCTTACGAGCGGTTAGAGTACGTTGGTGATTCGGTGCTAAACCTGCTGTTCACAAAAGAACAGTACTTCTTGTACCCGGATTTGCCACCGGGGCCTTTAACCCGACTCAGATCAGCCAACGTAGATACAGAGAAGCTAGCTCGTGTTGCCATCAAACACAAATTGCATCGGTATTTACGGCACAAGATGCCTCTCCTTGAGGAACAAGTAAGTTACAGTAGCGCACGATATAGTCTTCTCATTTTTTAATTTCTTATAACGTGTTTTTCAGTTTGTTTTCTGAGACCGACTTTGAATATGTCAAATAAGCTAGAAGTTTCACCCTAGTTGCGTGGCTCTCCATGATTTAATATAAAATCTTTCGTAGCACTTGAGGAATATTTAATATAATTTCAAAAGTCTTCGAGATTGGCAAGTATCTATTTTAATTTTTCTTAGCAGGTAATTATGTTTAAAAAATAAAAAGATAAGTTGGAAGTGCTCTCAAACTTTGTTACGATACCTAAAAAAATCATTTAAAATTATATATATATATAT
>Ga0307515_10011615_pt1 | contig 16695 bp, 1 predicted proteins | sample 17_EM_MG_FD_194513 | JGI IMG/M metagenome (GOLD analysis project Ga0307515, IMG submission 194513) | Populus trichocarpa ectomycorrhiza microbial communities from riparian zone in the Pacific Northwest, United States - 17_EM | ecosystem: Host-associated > Plants > Roots > Unclassified | place... | reverse complement strand
AACCACTCCACTAGTTATTATTACGTTATTAACTTTAATTTATATTACCTATATACCTAGCCTAATAATAAGCCTATTATAGTACTTACTATAAGGTTCTATTATATAATTACTACCTAGTTGCGGTATTAAATATAGAAAGTTAAATAATATGCCACTAAAAGCAGCCACTATAACGCTATTAACGGCGGCAACTACTTTAAGGTTAGGAGATAATACTAGTATAGTAGATACTAACTTATAGTAACCTATAACGGTTATATAACTATAAGAGATAGTTAACTAGTTAACAATAAATAGTGTGGCGCTAGAAGAAAAAGTTAATGGGATAGAAGTAGTAAAGATTAAATTACTATTAATTAAAAGGTACTTAGAAGAAAGATTAAAGCTTAAGGGATTTCTTATATAAATATACTTTAAGGTTATATAAGAAGGGGTAAAGCTACTAATACCTATAAATTAAGTAGCATATACGGGACTATTCCTATTAGGAAGGGCACTTAAGTAGTTTAAGTTTTACCTTATAGAAATATAAGTAAATGGAATAACAACCACTAATTAAGAGGTGCGGTTTATATTCTTAAGCTAGAAAGGGTTTATAGAGCGACTTATATAAATATTTAGAGACCTAGAGGCAGTAACTATAGCGAAAAGAAAACTCTAAGATATTATATAGTAAACCTTAGCAATTAAGTATATAACGTAGTTCCAGATATTAGCTATATAAGTTAAGTAGAATAATAAGGCGCTTATGGCATAGTATAAGTAGGGACTTAAGGCTAAAGTCTAGGATATAATTATCCTAATAGAAGATGCGAATACCCTATAGGAGTTAATAGATTAAGTAATTAAGATTAATAATTAGATCTACTTAAGGGAATAGGCTAAAAGAGGCTAGGATAGAGTTTTATAGTTATATAAGGCGTAGAGCACGCAATAACTAAAGCTAAGTTAAAAACTATAGTATAGCGTAAAGCTAATGGACCTAAGTAGTACTAAAGAAGCCTATAAGAGATGGAGTAAGAAACTATAGAAACCTAGAGGTTAAGGATTTAGTAATTATAGGACTAAGGAGCAGAGGCTAAACTAGGGATCTTAGTAGTAGAAGATGTTTAGGTAGACTCTATAATAAAGTTAGTGGTTTAAAGATAGAGCTTATATAAATTGTAAAAAATAGGGTTACTTTATAAGGGATTATAAAGATAGTTAGAGTTACTATATAATAAAGGGAACTAGACTAGTAAAAGATATATATATATAAAGGGATAATAATATACTATAAGGAACAAAAGAATGTTTAATTAAAAGTTTTGCGTTTTGTTATAATAACGCATGCTAAATTTATAAAAATGCTAAGTATAGCGTAAGTTATTAGCTATAGGAGCTAAAATCCTTAAAGTATAGGGGAACCAACAAACTAGTTCGCAGATTGGATATTAAAAACGATAAATTTAATATAGGCGAAACATTTAGTAACGATAAGGTAATAAGGGCAGCTTACTAGAAGCATATAAACCTTAAAGATATTATAAAAGAGGTAGAGAATAATTCCACTATAGAATAGGGAACATTAGTAGGGATTAAGACCCTACTAGACACGATGTCTATTGCTTTATAAGACGTAAGAGAAGTAAAATAGCAAATTACTTCGGTACTTAATAAAGGCAAAAGGCTAAAGGCTTAAGATTCTTAAGATAAAATAAGAGATAACTAAGATTTTTAAGATAAGATAAGGCATACCTAAGGACCTATAATAGATAGAAACCGATAGAGTAGGGTAATAGCTTAGTTTAAAGATATACGAATAAGCTTGGGATAGAGTTTCCTATAAGTATAAGACTCTTAAGACGAGATAAGTAAGATTTAAGACTCTTAAGATAAGATAAGAATACCTAAGCCTAGTTAGACTAAGGTAAGAGTAAAGCTTAAGACAGAAGCAAGCTTAGGATTGAGAATTGTCTAAACGAGTTCGAACGGGAATTTATGGTCGCAATCACGTGAGCTAAGCGAGCTCAGGAAACCCCTTAAATTCTACCTCTTTATATACGATTAGAAGAACAGTCACCATCATCCAAAAGAGCATACGATACTACACGTATTTCGTGCCCCTGGATCTAACTCACTCGTGCTATTAAGTTAGTACGAACACTAATCAGTGAGCGCGCATAGATTAGCAATCACTTGATACCTCCCCCAAGCGATACTTGACAGCGACCACCTATTTAGACTCCTAGTACGACCTGCTGGAAGGTCGGAAGTCGGGGATTACGGACTTATCACCAACTCTATATACTTATTTAAGTCTTAGTACGGTTTACCGGAAGTTTATAGATGCGAATACAGACCTATACAAAACCCCTTACCCTTAACCTCTTTAAACCTTAAACCCCTATTCCTACTACACCCTCCCTTAATACCCCCGACCTCTTTTTAGACCCCTTACAGAGACCTCTTACCCTTTTACAAACCGTTACGGACCCGTCAATCGCCTTTACGGACCACTATAAGACCTCTTGAACTGTTATGGACCCGCTAATTAATTTTACAGACCGTTATAAGACCTCCTCTACCCGCTATAAGCTACTACTACCCACTACGGCTTATATAAATATACTACGCTATATAATATGGCAGATATAACTAAGCAAATTAGTAAAGGTCAAAAGAAGTAGAGTTAGGGAGTCGACCTTATGTCTACAAACGGCGTCAACGACTATATTAATTTCAAAATCCTTAAATACGGATACTATAAGCTTCTAAACAACAACCTATAGGAGTAATACCAAGAAGACTTTGCGGACTTCACGGAAGCTATTTTTAAGACTTGTGACTGTATAGCTACCTATAATTTACGAACCCTTTTACGTTACCAAGGCGTATAGGTCAACAAGCGAGCTACCATTGCACGGTCTTTGTACAACACACTATGCGAGGAGGACTAAATGGAATGGACTAAAGAGGAAGTCCTAGACTATATTAATACCAATGGATTCTTTGCCTCTTGTAAACTCAACGGGATCTTTATAGGACCTTTAATATATACACATCTACCATTACCTGGAGAAATAGGACTTTTGTTATATACAACGTTATATTCTCAATTTGCCCAGCAGCAGTATACCCTATAGCAGAACGGTTCTACGGAACGTTCTAGGGGGGTGGTCATACTAAAGGAAGAGCTGGATAAGACGTTAAAGGAAGAGACTATTAAGACGTTAGATAAGGACGAGACTTAGGTAGACTCTAGCGGAAATTAAGATCAAGCGACCGATTAAAAGGAGCTTAACCCTTAAGACAATAACGTAATAGGCCCGTAAGCTTCGTCTATACAAGCTCCGCCCGTACAAGCCCCGCCTGCGTAACCTCCGTCCACGCAACCTCTGCCTATACAAGCTCCGTCCGTACAAGCTCCGCCTACGCAACCTCCGTCCGCGCAACCTCCGTCTATATAAGCTCCGTCTACGCAAGCTCCGCCTGTATAAGCTCCGCCTGTGTAAGCTCCGCCCGCGTAAGCTCTATCTGCGCAAGTTCCGCCTACACAAGCTTCGTCCGCACAAGCTCCACCTATGTAAGCTCTATCCGCACAAGCTCCGTCTGCGTAAGCTTTGTCTACACAAGTTCCGCCCGCGCAAGTTCCGCCCGTACAAGCTCCGCCCATATAAGCCCTGTCCGCACAAGCTCCGCCTATACAAGCTCCGCCCGTACGAGCTCCGTCCACGCAAGCTCTGCCTATACAAGCTCCGCCTGCGCAAGCTCCATCCGCGCAAGCTCCGCCTATACAAGCTCCGCCCGCATAAGCTCCACCCCCGCAAGCTCCGTCTACGCAAGCTCCGCCTGCGCAAGCCCCATCCGCGCAAGCTCCGTTCGTACAAGCTCCGCCTATATAAGCTCCGCTAGCTTCACCCTCTTCATTAACCAAAGCCAAGGAGCCGCGGCAGCTAAGCTTGTACAAGCCCCCGTAACCTACCCAGCAATAGTATAACTTCCAGCAATCACTGCCTGCGGCAACCACCTCTACCCTCCCCCTACTGCATATGGACCAACCCACGTACGACCCCCTAGGGGCGTATATTACGTCTACTTGCCAACTAAAGACCTTATTCAACCTACCCTTTACTGCCCAGTCTTTAGCCGTTATATAGGAGAAGGAACACCCTAGTCAAGGAATATATACTACCTCCTTTACGGACCACCGCTACCGCCAGCAGTACCGAAACCCACCGCCTACACCGCCGTTTCAACCACCCCTTAAGCTCAACCTACATTTAAGAATCTTTTAACTACAACCCGTGCTACCTTACCAGTACTAAGATCCACCGCCTATACCGCCACTTTGGCCACCCATTAACCAAAAAGCTGTATAGAGTCCTTAAACACCAAGGGAGGTGATATAAGTAAGTCAGTTAATTAGGGTATGGTTTATTTACGGCCCGTTGGAAGGCCGTATAGTTCATCTACGGCCCATTAGAAAGCTATACGGTTTATCCTACGGACCGTAAGCAGGACTTACGGTTAGCTCAAAGCACCGTTTAGAAGACAACCAAAAAGGCACTTCTAGAGGGATTTTCTACGCATTTCTTTTATATTTTATAGTTTTATTTTTATATATTTTTTGCATTTTATAGTTTTATTAAAGTAAATTACGGAGGCTATATACAAGCGGTTCTATTTTTTAAGTACCGCTAGTATATAATTATAGCACCTATTATACAGAGGAATTTCCTATATATTTCTTTTGTATTTTATAGTTTCATTTCCTATATATTTCCCCTATTTTACAGTTTTATTTCTTATATATTTCTTTTTACACTTTACGGTTTATTTTACGGACCATAAGCAGGACTTATAGCCAGCTTAAAGCACCGTTTAGAAGGCAGCCTAGAAGGCACCTTAGGAGGGATTTCTTATATATTTTCTTTATACTTTGCGGTTCTATTAAAGCAATTACGGAGGCTATACACAGGTGGTTTCATTTTTTAAGTACCGCCAGTGTCTAAACGAGTTCGAACGGGAATTTATAGTCGCAATCACGTGAGCTAAGCGAGCTTAGGAAACCCCTTAAATTCTACCTCTTTATGTACGATTAGAAGAACAGTCACTATCATCCAAAAGAGTATACGATACTACACGTATTTCATGCCCCTGGATCTAACTCACTCGTGCTATTAAGTTAGTACGAACAAGAATTTTATAGAATTAAGACTTTAAGACACAAATAAGGACTATTAATAAGATTAAGAAGTAGAAAGACTTTAAGGATCTACTTATAAGACGCGAAAAGAAAGAAACTATGGAGGAATTTAGAGCGAGAATTACCTTATAGCAAGAATAGAAACTAGATAAGAGATTTAGTACACTAGGCCGTATAAGGGATAGGGTACCTATATAAAGAATTACTAATAGGCCTAGGATAGGTATACTAAGAGCTAAGTAGCTTATTAAACTAGAACAAGAAGAGGATTTAGGGATTTTAACTAGGTTTAAAGAATAATATATAAAGGGCTATTATAACATAGTAATAAGAAGATACTTCCTTACGGATAAGCCGTATACGCTTAAAGGGCTATACTAAAAGTAGTATAGGTAACAATATAACGATAAGTAGGAAGATTTCTATATATAGTTAGATAAAAAAGTTATCTAAGACTACCTAATTATAGAAAAGGTTATAAGTTATATTAAAGGAGCCTTAATTATAACGTTAAAAGATTTAAAGGAGCAATTAGAGGACTGGAGAAGTAAGAGGCAAATCTTAGTATCTACGAGTAAAGTTGCAACGCTTAGATTAATATAAGAGAGGTTTAAAATTAAGGATAAAGACGAACTAAGAGTTAACCTAAGATACTAAGTATATTATATATTAGTATAAATTATATACGTAGATAATACGTATAACATATATAGAGCACTAAAAGATAAGCACTAGATAATAGGGTCTATAGGGAGTCACGTGTCTTATAGCGCACGGCTTAAAGTCTCTATATAAAGAACTTTAAGCAGCAACAACATTATCTAATTGAATTCAAATATGCTAGTTCTCGTTAATTAAAGCTGCTGTTAATTCATTCATTCTGATCTTATTTAACCGTCAAATCTCCTCCCTTAAAGCCTTAAATTTAGGCCGTTGCCGTCGCTCCTCTCCGCTATCCGATATTCATCCCGTCTACTCCTTATAACAAATTCTTTTAAAGACGCTCCTGCACACAGTACACGCTCTTATTCGCGTGTTCTTAATAGCGAAGGCTCGCAGACGCGTCGCCCCTCTATTACTATAGCCCCTACGCCCTCCGCCGTAGCCGTGGCTGCAGCTAAAAAGCGCCTATAAAATATTCATGAATAAGAGCTAAAAGACCGTAAGCAGGAGCGCGCTTATAAGGCGGCTTTAAACTAGGCTACCCTTAAAGCACTTATTGCTTTTATAGTTTAGGCAAAGTTAGCTACAGAAGAAATATACTAGGCTCGGCTTGCCGCCATTAAGAAGAACCCTACTATAATTAACGCGGTAGAGACTGACTCCGGTAAGTCTTCTCTTCCTCCTACTATAAAGAGCCTAGACTTGCTTCTTTCTAGGATTCCAGTCTCTAAAGTTGCCGTAATCTAGAAGGGCATATTTGTTCTAGAGAACCTTATAAAGCTGCGCAATAACCCGTCTAGAATTAACTCTAATTAAATAGAGTTAATGGTAGACGAAAGAGTTATTGCCTCTAGTAAGGGCTCTAGAAAGGACTTCTCCTCTATAGGCATTTAGCTTAAGGGTTTTACTAACTATAGTATTATCGTTTAAACCCTCTAGGCTATATTAACCCCCTTAGCTATTGTAATAGCAAAATTCTACTAAGCTATTATAGGTTTCTCTGCACAGTTTATCTAGAATAGCGTCCTTAATTTAGCTATAGTTGTCCACTAAAGAGCTATAAGGCTTGGTTAAACTAACCCTACTAACTAGACTATTTCTATTAAACTATAAGCAGTTAACTATAACTTCGCTACCCTACGCCTAGCTCTATTATCCTTTTATAGTGGTTTATTATCTAAACGCCCTTAAGCAGATATATCTACCTTATCCCTATAGGGCTAGATATGCGGTAATTAGAATATAGGCCGTCCGTGCTTTAAATTACTATACTCTTATTAATATCTTTATAAAGTATATAGAGGGAATTACGTTAAAAAAGACTGTAAGGGGTCTCCGTAATAATTTATACCCCCTCTACGCCTAAACTTAACGCCGAGATTTAAGGTATTTACCCTAGGGTATCCACTTTATACTTTGCTGTCACCATTAAACGCGCTAGCCTGGAGGGATAAGCTACTCCTATACCCCGGAGATCTTGGCCCCTTAATTAAGGGTATCCTAACATATAGCGCGTAGATTAGAGTTACTGTCTTACTGCTAGTATATATATGTTTAAATTAACTCCTATTTAGTGCTAACCCTAGGGAAATTACTATAAAGATTACTACCAATCTGCCTATTAGCCGTATTACTATTTGTCTACCTAAAGTAATCTACTGCTCCCCCTTAGGACTTATACCTAAGCCGGATGGAACCTTCCGCTATATTTATAATCTCTCTTTACCTAAGCCTCGCCAAGACCTCTCTGTTAACGCTGCTATCCTAAAGGCCTACTTTACCCTTACCTATAGCACCGTAGACGACATTCTAGCGCTTATCCTTCTCGCTAGAAGAGGAGCTGTTATCCTTAAACGCGATTTTAAAGACGCTTTTTGGAATATCCTAGTCGCTATTACCGACTAACGCCTACTAGGTTTTAAGTAGGAGAAGATAGTATACACCGAATGCTGCCTCCCCTTTAGTCTAGCTATTGCGCCTTTTCTCTTTAACCTCTTTATAGAGGCCCTATATTAGGTCCTTAAACGCCGCCTCTATCTAATTATTACTTTTTTTGTACTAGTTTATTATCTAGATAACTTTATATTTATCTTACGCCTAGGTACTAGCAACGCGCCGGTAGTTCGCGTGTATAACTTTATAATTACACTACTTAGTTTTCCTTTTAACGCCACTAAAGACTCCTATGGCACGGTATTAGATGTACTAGGTTATTAGATTAATACTAACACCTTCTTCCTATCCCTTAGCCCTGTTAAGTAGATAGCACTATAAGATCTACTTACCTCCTTTATCCTTAGGCCCTAAGTCTCTCTTAAATAGTGCTAGTAACTTAGAGGTAGCCTTACCTAGGCCGTAAAAGTTATTTAGTTAGGGCGATCTTACTTAAGATCGCTATAGGACCTTATTATAGCTTTCTCTCTTATAAATCGCCGCACTTTGCCTATCCCGCCAGCGGTAATCTCTAACCTAGCTTAGTAGAGCAAAGCCCTAGCGCTTTAAAATAGGGTTCGCTTTTTTTAGGAAGACATTACTTACCCCTAAATTTATCTCTTTATAGATGCCTTATCCAAATACAGTTACGCTGGCTTCTTTTATAGCTACCTAGGCCACTCCTCCACCGAGACCTATTCTATTCCTTGTAGTCAATAGCGCCCTTATACCTTTATACTGCTATAAGATAACCTCTTTATAGTATCTCCTGCCCCTAAGCACCTCTATGCCCACATTAATATGCTTAAAGTACTCGCTATTATTAACGCATTTATAAAATAGAGCCCTGCCTGGTAATATTTATCTGTTTACGTCTATATGGACAATATAGTCGCCCTTATAGGCCTGCAAAATATAGTGCTTAAAGGCCCTATTAATTTGCTCCTCTGATAAATCTTAGTTTAGGCTGCTGCATTTAATATCTAGTTGTAATCTTCCTGGATTTTATCTAAAGATAATATACTAGCTAACGCACTCTCCCGCTTTAACTGGGCCATAGTTAAAAATCTCTATCCTTAAATCAATCTCTTGGTACTAACGGCTTATCTTTAGGCTCGCTTATTAACCTACTGGGCCCGCTACCTACTTTTATTACCTAATTAGGCTAATCTTACTTAGTTTTAAGCCTCTTATAGCACGGCATTAAGCCTAATACCTGTAAGACGTACGCCTTAGGTACAAAGTTATAGGAGTTCTTCTGCGCTATAAGGGCTGTAGCGCTATACCTAGCCTAGTTACCTAATCTTATGGAATAGGTAGTATAAAGGATATATAGTAACAGTTCTCCGCATATAGGCAGGGTAGCTTTAAAAACCTTACGCTTATACCTCGCCGCGATCCGCTCTATATACATTAACCGCATTCTCCTAATTACAGTATTTAAGAATGCGTTACTTCGTCGCATACTAGATAGGGCAACTTCTCTTAACTTTAACCCAAAAGAAGCCACCCCAAAGTTGCTAATCTTATATAGCATCCTCGCTTAGATCGCGACTAGCAGTAACTTAATCCCAGGGGTAAATACCAACGCCGCCTTCTGCCTCGCCTTCGTAGGGTGCCTCCATATAGGCAAAATCTCCTATACTAATAAACAACGGTCCAAACCGTTATTTACTGTAACCAAAGCTACTCGCTTAGACGTATAGTTTAGCCCCTTTAAAGATTACCTTACCTTTTATCTTAAACGGAGTAAGACTAATAAGGATAAGCAGGGCGTTTAAATTATAGTAGCCGCTACCTTTAACGCGGTTTGCCCTATAGCAGCACTATAAAGGCTTTTTCTTCTAGACCCCTAAGCTCCCTCCGCGCCGCTATTTACCGCATCTAATAGTGCGGTATTCTCCGCCTTATACGCACGGAAGATGCTTAAATTAAGGCTAAACCTCTATAGTATTCCAGCCGTATAGTATATAGGTTATAGCTTCTATAGGGGCGCGGCCTAACACGCCCTAGACCACGGCTTCTCTAACAAAGAGGTCTAACGCTTAGGCCGCTAGACATTAGATACTTTCCGCCTTTATTACTTAACCTTATAGGCCAACGCCTTCCGCCTTTTACAGAGGTTTTAACTAAGTACCCCGCTAGCGTTCTCTTTAACTTAGCCTTACGTATAAAGCTAACACCTAAAACACATCTCTCTACACACATTTTTTCTCCCCATTTGGCTGCGGTCACGCTTCGCTCTCCTTAGACTATAGGCTTGTAAATTTAGGGCTATTTTTCCTACTTTTTATAGTAAAAACTGCTTACAAAAGCTAGAAAATAAGCCCGCCATTTATAGGCCCCTAAGCCGCAGCCACCAATCAAAAAATTAACAAAAAATGCACGTGTTTGAAGAGATAGATAATAGGGTCTATAGGGAGTTACGTGTCTTACAGCGCACGGCTTAAAGTCTCTATATAAAGAACTTTAAGCAGCAATAATATTATCTAATTGAATTCGAATATGCTAGTTCTCGTTAATTAAAGCTGCTGTTGATTCACCCGCCCACCTAAGCGTTCGCTTTTTCACCTTATATGTATATATATAGCTTATGCCCTACTTCTTATAAGTACGTACTTTCGCTAGTTGGACTATGGGCTTGCAAATTTAGGGCTATTTTTCCTGCTTTTTATAGTAAAAACTGCTTACAAAAGCTGGAAAACAAGCCCGCCATTTGCAGGCCCCTGAGCCGCAGCCACCAATCAAAAAATTAACAAAAAATGCACGTGTTTAAAGAGATAGAAGTACTTAGTAAGGATATATTAGGCACCAGATAAGGTAAAATATAGAAATGTTAAGTATATATATAGTTGGCACCTAATAGAAGTATAAAGCTAAGGGGACTTAATACTTAAGCCAGGAAGATTCCTTACGGAAGAATACCTAGATAAATAATAGTGGTGGGAATGCCTAGAGAATACGTATCTATAGTATATTAAAGATAAAAAGTAAACTAAGTATTAGCTAAAAATAGACTAAGTATAAATAGGATTAAATAGCTAGTAGTTAGGAAAAGTAGAGGCCTATAAAACTAGAGGGAACTAGTAGTAGAGCCTTAAACCCTTAAAGGAATTTAAGAATAATACCTAAATCTATAAGTTAAGTAGTAAGGTTAATAGTTTAAAGCATTAATAAATAGTGGAGTAATAAGGAACTATATATTACTAATAGCAGTTAAAAGGATAGGGTTACCATATAGGAAAAAGGAGCACCCTTATCTATTAGTAACAATTTTAGAAGATCCAATTATTACGGACGCTTTAAGTACAATATTATAACTACTTAGAGAGAAGTCGGAAGAAGCTAGTTAGTTAATATAAGCATGGTCTAGGATAGAGCCGATAGAGCTATATAACGAGAAATAGTAACTAAGGTTATGTAATGTAATCTATATAATCTATAGGATCTATATAATCCGTGATAAAGTAAATAGAGCATATATATATTATATACAAGAAGGATTTTATAGGAGTATAGTCGTGTATTTAAGGACCCTTAGTCCCTACCTAGATAGTTCCTTCCTTATAATAATTCTTAGAATACAATTAGAGTTAATCTATTAGGCAACCACTCCACCAGTTATTATTACTTCGTTAACTTTTATACTTACATTACCTATATACCTAGCCTAATAATAAGCCCATCGTAGTTCCTGCTATAAGGTTCCATTATACAATTACTACCTAGTTACAGTATTAAATATAGAAAGTTGAATAATATGCCACCAAAAGCACTAGCTATAACGCTATTAACGGCGGTAACTACTTTAAGGTTAGGTAACGACACTAGTATAGCAGACACTAACTTATAGCAACCTATAACGGTTAGACAACTATAAGAGATAGTTAACCAGCTAACAGAAAATAATGTAATATTAAAAAATAGGATTAATAGGATAGAAGTAGTAAAGATTAAGCTACTATTAATTGAAAGGTACTTAGGAGAAAGATTAAAACTTAAAGGATTCCTTACGCAAATACACTTTAAGGTTATATAAGAAGGAGCTAAGCTGCCAACACCTATAGATCGAATAGCATATACGGGACTATTCCTATTAAAAAGGGCACTTAAGTAGTTTAAGCCTTACCTTATAGAAATATAGGCAAATAAAATAACAACCACTAATTAAGAAGTACGGTTTATATTTATAAGCTAGGAAGGGTTTATAAAGTAACTTATATAAATATTTAGAGACCTAGAGGCAGTAACCACGGCAGAAAGAAAACTCTAAGACATTATATAATAAACCTTAGTAATTAAGTATATAACGTAGTTCTAGACGTTAATAATATAAGTAGAGTAGAATAATAAGGCGCTTATAGTATAGTATAAGCAAGGACTTAAGGCTAAAGTCTAGGACGTAATTATCCTAATAAAAGATGCGGATACCCTAAGGGAACTAATAGATTAAGCGATTAAGATTAAAAATTGGATCTACTAAAGGGAATAGGCTAAGAGAGGCTAGAATAGAGTTTTATAGTTATATAAGGCGCAAAGTACGCAACAACTAAAGCTAAGTTAGAAACTATAGTATAGCGCAAAGCCAATAAACCTAAGTAATACTAAAAAAAAGAAATAGTTTAAAAGACGATTATAAAAACCTAGAGAATAAAAATTAAGTAATTAAAGGTCTAAGAAGCAGAGGCTAAATTAGGGATCTTAGTAGCAGAAGACATTTAGGCGGACTCTATAACAAGAAAAATAGTTTAAAGAAGGAGCTTATATAAATTACGGAAAATTGGGTTATTACGTTAAAGACTATAGAAGTGGTTAGAGTTACTATATAGTAAAAGGGATAAAACTAGTAGACGATATATACGTATAGAGGGACAATAATATACTACAAGGAATAAAAGAGTGTTTAATTAAAAGTTTTACGTTTTATTATAATAACGTATACTAAATTTATAAGGACGCTAAGTACGGCGCAAGCTATTGGCTATAAGAGCTATATTTAGCGGAATATAAAGGAACTAATAAACTAGTTCGCAGATCGAACATTAAGGACGATAACTTTAACGTAGGCGAAATATTTTATAACAATAAGGTAATAGAAGCGGCTTACTAGGAGTATATAGACCTTAGAGATATTATACTAGAGGTAGAGGATAATTCCACTATAAAATAGGGAACATTAATAGGGATTAAGACCCCACTAGACACGATATCTATTGCTTTATAAAACGTAAGAGAAGTAGAATAGCGAGCTACTTTGGTACTTAATAAAGGCAAAAGGCTAAAAGCTTAAGATTCTTAAGACAAGATGTAAGACGACTAAGATTCTTAAGACAAGATAAGGTAAGCTTAAGGACCTATAATAGACGATAATCGATAGAGTAAAGTAATAGCTTAGTTTAAAGATATATAAATAAGCTTGGGATAGAGTTTCCTATAAGCATAAAATTCTTAAGACGAGATAAGTAAGATTTAAGACTCTTAAGATAAGATAAGAACACTAAGTAAGCCTAGTTAAACTAAGGCTAGAGTAAAGCTTAAGACAGAAGCAAGCTTAGGATTAAGAATCTAAAGGGGTTAGGAATTTAGAGTATAAATAAGGACACCCATAAATAAGAGGCAAGAGACTTCTTTATAGATTAGAAAATCTATAGCGCAAATAGCGACTAGACTAGGAGACAGATATATAAACCTAGAAAATTTACTAAGAGAATATAGTATTCGGCCTAAAGATTGAAGAGTTAATACTAAGATTAAGAAGTAAGAAGACTTTAAGGATTTACTTATAAGACATAAACTAAAAGAAACCATAGAAGAATTTAGGTAAAGAATTATCGCATAGTAAGAATAGAAACTAGATAAAAGATCTAGCATATTAGGATGTATAAGGGATAGAGTACTAGTATAAAGAATTACTAATAGGCCTAGGGTAGGTATACTAAGAGCTAAATAGCTTACTAAATTAGAAAATAAAGAGGATCTAGGGATTTTTACTAGGTTTAAAGAACAATATATAAAAGGCTATTATAACGTAGTAATAAAAAAATACTTCCTTATAGACGAGCCGTATACACTTAAAGGGCTATACTAAAAGTGGTATAGGCAACGATATAATAATAAGTAGGAAGATTTCTATATATAGTTAGATAAGAAAGTTATCTAAGACCACCTAATTATAGAAAAGGCGATAAGTTATATTAAAGGGGCCTTAATTATAATATTAAAAGATCTAAAGGAGTAATTAAAGGACTAGAGGAGTAAGAGGCAAATTATAGTACCTATAAATAAAGTCGTAATACTTAGATTAATATAAAAAAAGTTTTAAACTTAAGGATAAAGATAAGTTAAGAGTTAACCTAAAACACCTAGTATATTATACGTTAGTATAGATTATATATATAAATAATACGTATAATATATATAGAGCACTAAAAGATAAAAACCAAAAGTACCTAGTAAGAATATATTGGTTATTAGATAAGGCAAAGTATAGAAACGCTAAGTATATATATATATCTGTATAAGTAGAGGTTATAAATAGTATTATGCGCAAAGCGTATGCGGCAGGGGCCGTATAGCGTAGCGTAGGTCACCTAACCACCTACGGCCCGATAGATAGTCCGACCTCAGCCCCCCCCCTATTTAGGCACCGCGATCCTTACGATCCTCTGCGGAAGAGAGAGAAGAAATCAATTAAAACCAAAACCCCCCCTACCGTGGTTCTAACAATATAGTTAGCACCCAGTAAAAGTATAGAGCTAAGGGAACTTAATATTTTAGCTAGGAAGATTCCTTACAGAAGAATACTTAGATAGATAATAGTAGTAGGAATGCTTAGAGAATATATATCTATAGTATATTAAAGACAAAAAGCGAACTAAGTATTAGCTAAAGAATGAGCCAAGTATAATAGAATTAAGCAGCTAATAGTTAGGAAAAGTAGAGGCCTATAAAACTAAAGGGAGCTAGTGGTAGAGCCTTAGACCCTTAAAGGAATTTAAGGATAATACCTAAATTTATAAGTTAAATAGTAAGATTAGTAGTTTAAAGCGCTAATAAATAGTAGAGTAACGCGAAACTATATCTTATTAATAGCAGTTAAAAGAATAGGGCTACCTTATAGATAGAAGGAGCAACTTTACCTATTAGTTACAATTTTAGGAGATCCAATAGCCTATAGAGGAGGGATTATTAATCTTAAAATAGGACCTATTTAAATAACTATTAAAGAAAGACGAATTAAGATATCTTTTAATATTTTACTATTAGGACGGAATAAGGCAGTACTAGAAATACCTTAGTTATAGGAATATAATCTAAAGATTAATTAGATTATAGGTTAAGTCGATATTAGAAATACTTAACGCTATAAAATATAATAATAAGCTAAGCTAGTATAGTACTAAGTAGGAGCAACCTACGAAGAAACGGAAAAAGGACTAAGCCATATACTAAAGAGATACCATAAGCACGGTAAAAAACTATAGTTACCAAAAAGTAAAAAGCTATTAGATTATATAGTATAGGACTATAAAATAGAATTAAAACTAGGAATAAGTTTAAGGTTCTTTCTAATTTATAAGCTTACTAAAGAAAAAGGTACAGCGTTAAAAGAGTTTATCTAGGAAAACTTACGAAAGGGATATATTAGACTATTATAGTTATGAGCAGGTTATCTAGTACTATTTATACTAAAGAAAAATAGCAAACTAAGGCTACGTATTAACTATAAATAGTTAAATAGCATTACTAGAAAGAATAGGTATCCTTTACCCTTAATTAGCAAAATCTAAGATAGGATAGGTAATACTTAAATCTTTATAAAGATAGATCTAAGATAGGTATACCATTAAATTAGAATTAAGAAAGGCAATAAATAAAAGGCAGCCTTTAAGTTAAAGGAAGGACTATATAAACCATTAGTTATATAATTTAGGCTTATAAACGTACTAGCAATGTTTTAGAAGCGTATTAATAATATATTAGGAGAACACTTAGATAAATTTATTATGGTATACCTTAATATTATTATTATCTACTTAATAATTAAGGAAGAATATAGGGAACACGTTAAATGGGTCTTAAAGAGACTATAAGAAGAATAAATGCTAGTAGTAATTAAGAAATACAAGTTCTTCACTAGGAAGACCGATTTTGTTAGATTTATTATTAAACTAAACTAACTTAGTATAGATCTAAAAAAGATCGAGGCTATAATAAATTAGTAAGAACTAAAGAATATTATATAGTTAAGATTATTCTTAGGGTTTTATAATTATTATAGAAGGTTTATAGTATAATAGTTAAAGGATATTAAGCTATTTATATAATTAATAAAGAAAGAAGAACTGTAGGTATAGGGAGAGGAGTAATAAAAATTATTTAAAAAAGTTAAGAAGTTGTTTACCTAGGAGCCAGTTTTTAAGATCTATTAATTAGGACTAGAGACGGTTATAGAAACAGATATATTAGACTATATACTAGGGGCGTATTTTATATAGAAATATTAAGACAAATAGCACCTAGTGGCATATTATAGTCGGAAGATAATACTACTAGAGTTAAACTATAACATCTATAATAAAGAGTTATTAGATATTGTATAATTACAGCACCTATTATACCAACCGCGTGCTTACGCGTTTGGTACACCAGGTACGCGTTTACGCGTTCGGTGCACTAACCACTCGCTTACGCGTCTGGTGCACTTATGAAGCACTGACTAATTAGGGGGGAGGTGCATCAGTATATAGACCACGTAACGTAATCCACCCCCAAGTGGCCCATACCCCCAAGTGGCCCACGCCAAGACCCCACCAAAAACCCTAAAAATCGTTCTTTAATATCTTAACAACAGCTTAGTAATAAATTATAAAAATTTATTATTAGACTCTTATACTTATTTATAAACC
>Ga0307515_10011614_pt1 | contig 16695 bp, 5 predicted proteins | sample 17_EM_MG_FD_194513 | JGI IMG/M metagenome (GOLD analysis project Ga0307515, IMG submission 194513) | Populus trichocarpa ectomycorrhiza microbial communities from riparian zone in the Pacific Northwest, United States - 17_EM | ecosystem: Host-associated > Plants > Roots > Unclassified | place... | reverse complement strand
CCCTTATACTTTAACCAACCCATACTATATACCCTCATGCCACCAGTAGATCTCGCTTCAATTGCCGAAGATAGGATACTAAACACTTAGAGGAACGGCCCCCTAAGAATACCTACTACTAACTACCTATAAGATCTCGTAGAATAAGATATAAGTAATACTAGGGAGTACTAAGTAAGGCATATATACGGGCTTATACAAGAATATAGCGAGACTAAAAGAAGCGAAATTATATAATATAGTACTAGTGCCCTTTAGGCTTAGTGCCCCCGGGCGGAATAAACTTCATCATCACCTCTGCGCGTAATACAATTTACAACCTCTACTTATACAAACACTGGCGACATTTACAAAAAGGAAAGAAGGTAAGAAAGTACAAAGGAGAAGTATATAGGTCAACAGGTGCTCGGGGCAGTAATCGCAGATGTTTCGGGTATTGCGAATATCACGGATATTGCAGACGTTGCGGATATCGCTACGGATATTGCGGATATCGTAAACATTGCGGATATTGCGGTGGAAACAGGTAGGCGCGTATAAGGTGTTACCGAGATATCCCGTAACAGAGCGTAGTTAAAGTTAGAACTAAAGGTGTGGCGGCTTCGGAAGGTATAAAAGTTATCGCAGACTATAGGGGAAAGTAGGTAGAAGGGCTAAGTCCTATCCGTTGTCGTCAAAATGACAGTTAAGGAAGTCAATATCAACCGTAAGGTTCTCTGTATTAACCTTATCACCGCACCTTGCTATACTAGGTTCCGTACCGCTAGGTTTCATACCACTAGGTTCTATACTGCTAGTGAGGCCGTAGACAAAGGCATTGTTGTTTATAGATGTGACTATATTCTTGGCGGTTTCAATTAGTATTGGCCCATTTAAAGTTATAAAGTGCTTAACACCATAGTCGTCATAGAAGAAATTGCCGCTAGTGGTAGTCGGAGTTGATGTATTAAGTATCATGGCCGTTATATCCTTATCAAAATCGTCATTAATATCGTTGTCCGTAAGGTACTGGTGGACATATCTCTTAAATCCTTCTCTTGCTTTATTACGTTCTTCTTTAGTATACCTAGTTAACTAATAGTCTCCTTTCTTACACATAAAGCACGTCCTAGCGTTATTGCCGTAACGATTATTTAATAAACTTGGTCGAGACGTTGGTCGGTAATAGCAATGGTTAGTAAAGAATACGTTGGCGGGCTATTCTATAGGCTATAAGAACACATTAGCGGGTTGTCCTATAGTACCATTAATCTTCCTATAAGTAACAATTAACGATTATAGGCTATTTATAAGGCCGGTAAGTATAGCAGGCGGGTTAGAGCAAGCTACCTAGCAAGCAGCGACGTCTTAGCAAGCGACGATAAGCTTATTATAGAGGAAGTCGTTATTATAGAGGTTAACGTTAAGACCATACTATAAGTAACGGAGGTCGTTAAGTAATAGCTATAGGCAGTCCTCTATAGACTTGCCCTCGCTCTTTATTATTACTATCTTAAGAGTTATAGCGTTCCACTTTATTAGAACTCCACGCTTATATTCTAGTCCTTCAAAGTAGTTGCGTATAGCATTATAGATGCTATTAAAAGTAGTATAAGTTGCCTTATTTCTATAGTAGAAATCAAAAGTAATACCACATAGCATTATTAGAAAGCCTTTAATCTTTACTACTTATAGTATTTTAACTCTATCACACAGGTCGTTAAAGATCGTAAGCTTATGGTCAAAGTTATTATCCTCTCCGCTATATTTGCTTTCCTCTATATATATCTTTACTAAGGTTACTAAGTCTCTACCATAGTTGCTAGTGGCTATAACTTTTATAAAAGGAGCTATAACGTTTATGGGGGGAGCTGTAACGTTTATAGAGGGAGCTGTAACGTTTATAGAGGGAGCTGTAACATTCATAAGCGAGGGGAGCTCGGCCGTAGGGGGAGGGTCATTTAAAACAGCTAGAATTGGTACTAGGGTGGTAGATAATATTAAGGGAGTTAATAAACGTAATTTAAGACAACGGTTAATAACATATAAATTAAAGGGTCCTTTATTGCTAATATATAGTTTAATTTCTGCATCTAACCATTCCGTAGGGTCGTCCTCGTAAGCGATATCGTACAGTGCTTATAGTACTAACTTGCTTTTTTTATTAAAGACCCACACTCCATTACATCAGAGCAGTTATTTAAGTCTTTTAATTACAGACCTGTTAGCGTCCTTAAATGTTTATACCTTAAAATTATCAAAGTCCTCTTAGTATAATTCCTATAGGCTTTTGTCTTTAAAGTTATACTTAGTATACTCATTAATTTTAAAGTTAATGTAGTTAGTAATATCTTCTATAGTGGTCTCGTTAGTTAGGGTAATTCCGTTGCCCCAGCGCGGACGTTGGATTCCTATGTCGGATATAATAACTGGTGTAGATCGTGGTGTAGGTAGGGGGTACTGCTAACGCTGCTAGGTTGTAGGGGGTACTGGCGCTCAGTAAAGAGGTCGTACTGGGTATTGATTTGCGTGATGGACGCGAACCGAACAAAGCCTTAGTAGGAGTCGGTTCTTTAAGTTCCCAGGGCCTTAGTAGGAAGGGTTCTCCTTAGTAAACGCGACGAGATCGACGGGCCTTGGTAGGAGCGATCGCGTGTTGTCTCTCTTCGTAATAACACCGGATTCTAATCTGTGATATTACTAATTAGTGTCAGTATCACCCGGGGGGTACTGTAATTGCAATAAGTAGTTCTGGTTCTTAGTTTTATTTATATCTCTCGTCTACCAAAAGGGAAAGAAAGGGGTAGTAAAGGTCGGGCTATCTATCGGGCCATAGGTAGTCAGGTGACCTACGCTACGCCATGCAGCCCCTACCGCATACGCTCTGCGCGTAATGCAATTTACAACCTCTACTTATACAAACAGTAGTGGAAACCTATTATAGGCTTTTCGGATAAGCACTAGATTAAACTATATAGTGCCTATAAGCTTATAGTATTAGTAGCCAATATATATAACCGCACTAATATAGTTAGCCTGCAACCCTTTTAGGTGGCTAACTTTATAGGTTATAACTTTATCCTTAAATACCCTTAGCTTATAGAAGTAGATTTTAAGATACACTTTAAAATAGGAGCCTTTAAATAGTGGAATAATAAAGATTTAAAAGGGTATATATTACTAATAAGCCTAAAGGATATCTTAGAGAATATAGCCTTAGGTAAAATAGTATATACTTTATACCTAAAGAAGTATTAGATCTAACCCCTATTTAATAGCAAAATAGGTATAAAACCTAGTATAGGTAATAACCCCTCTATAATAGAGACCCTATAGGGAACTGCTAGATAGGTCACGGAGATATTATAGGGAGGCGGCGATCTTAAGGATCTTATAAGATACTTTAACCGTTATAGGTTACTCTAGCTTAAGCGCTGCGTTAGGGATTTTCTTACCCTCTACTAGCTATTATATAAAATGGTATAACGTACGGTAGTAACTATATACGAGTAACTACTATAGCGTATAACGCTGCCTGTAAATATTCTAAGGGAGCTCTAAAACCTACCTAATAATAATATAGAGAATAAACGCGACCCTAATTTATTAAATATTCTAGCAGGCCTAAGGGACTTATTAAGGGTATTTTTAAGTAGGAGAGTTAAAGTCCTACCGCAGAACTTAGAGTATAATTATATAATTAATTTAGAAGAAAGTAAATAATTATTAAACCTTTTTATTTATAATCTCTAACGTAAAGAGCTTAAGATCCTATAGAAGTACCTTAATAGCTTACTAGAAAAGGGATGGATCTAGCCTAGTAAGTCGCCAGTAGGCGCGCCGATCCTCTTTATTTTAAAACTAAATAGAACTATAAGGCTATATATAGACTATCGCGGTCATAATGAGATTATAATTAAGAACCGTTACCTACTACTACTAGTTAGTAAAATACTGGATTAACTATTTAGGGCGAAGATCCTTATAAAGTTAGATTTATAAGACGCCTATTATAGACTTTATATTAAAGAAGGGAATAAGTAAAAGACCGCTTTTAAGACCTAATATAGCTACTTTAAGTATTTAGTAATGCCTTTTGGGCTAGCTAATACGTCTATAATATTTTAATTGTATATTTATAGAGCCTTAAGGGGACTAGTTAACTGTATATATATATTATTTATTTAGATAATATCCTAATCTACTTAAAAAATAAGGATTAGTATAAGTAACACGTCCGCGAAGTACTAGAACGTTTAGATAATTAGGGCCTTTATACTAAGGTATTAAAGTATATCTTTAATACTAAGTAGGTCAAGTTCCTAGGTTATATTATAACGCCTATAGGTGTAGTTATAGACCTAGTATAGGTATAGATAATTTAAGAGTGGCTAGAGCTAGAAAGCTATTAGGATATCTAAGTGTTTCTAGGCTTCGCTAATTTCTATAGGCGCTTTATCTATAACTACTTAAACATTATCTAATACCTATCTAACTATATTATAGAAGCTTCCTAAAACCTAACCTAAGGAGTAAAAAGCTTAGAGGTAGTAAGGAAGAAAACTAAAAAAGGACTAACTAAATAGTATAAGCTATAGTTATAGCCCAGAAAGGTTTAAAAGGCATTTTAAGAACTTCGTATAAAGTTTACAGAAGCTTTATTACTACGGCGTTTTAACTTAAATTAGCTATTGATAATAATTACTAATGCATTAAATTTTACCCTTGCTGGTATCTTACTATAACTTAATAGGTATCTAGACGCTACCTAACTCTACTAAAGACTAATAGTATTTTATAGTAGAAAATTCTAGGGACCTAAAGTTAGGTATTATACCTACAATAAGGAACTACTGGCTATAGTTAACTGCTTTAAATAGTGGCGATACTACCCTAAGTACACAAGCTATACCACTTATATACTCTTAGATTACTATAATCTACGCTACTTTATAACTATAAAGGAGCTTATATCTTAATAAGCTAGATAGGTAAAGGAGCTTATATAATTTAATTTTAAGATTAAATATAAGCTAGGGGAAAACAACCCTACTAATAGACTATATAACGGCTAAACTATGCTAAAGGCTTTAAAACGGGAGAAGGAAAATAGATAATAGATATCTTACTCCCTATATTATAAAATAAGCTTTAGGTATAGAATGCTTAAGCACCTATAGCTCTATATACTGAGTCTTAGGCAGTATAAGCCCCATTAGTTTCTATTAATGTTTTAGCTAGTACCTAGTCCGTTGCTAATAAGGGTCTAAATATACCTAGATAGGACGTCCCTAATATATTCTAGGAACCTAGTAATATACTATCCCTAATTACTAAGCTATCCCTTAAACTAACAGTAAAGTTATAGAGTAATTAGAACTCGGAGCTTTATAATAACTAAAGGACTTTAATCTTATAGCGGCCTTTCTATATACGCGTATTAAAAAGTTATAAGATCTATAGTACTATCTAGTCTTATACTTAGAGTAGTATAAAATAAAATAGCTTTTACCTAAAAACTATCTAAAAGGTTAACGGATTTTATCTATAAGGTGCAATAAAGGGTCGCTTTCTATACTATCTTTAATGCGGAAGTAAACCGGAAACGTAATAGAAAGGGAGCTACTAGGCGCTATTATTAGGAACTAGACCCAATAGGCCTACTACATAAAGGTGGTAAGGTTTAGGTGCTATAAGAAGTAAATCTACGACAGAAAATTCTTATAAAGAATTATAATAATCCTCTAGACGGCCACTATAGTTAAGTAAAAATAGTGGAATTACTTTAGCGTAAATACTATTGACTAAGGCTTAAGCAGGAAGTAAAGGAGTATATTAGCTATTATAAGAAGTGTTAAGTATACAAGATCTATAGGCATAAGCTATAGGGTCTACTTAAATTAGTTCCCCTACTAGTAAGCTATAGTAATATTACGCTATAGGCTTTATTACAGATCTCCTACTATTTAAAGATGGCTAAGAATAAATATACGATTCGGTTTTTATACTTATTAATAGGTTTTTAAAGTATATCTAATACCTTCCCATTAATAAGACGATTAATATATAAGCGCTCGCCAGCCTAATTAAGGAGAAATGCTTTCTTAAAGTAAATTAGCCGCACTTTATTATTACTAATAGGGGCAGCGTCTTTATAAGCCAGTACTAGTCGGATTTATACTTTTATTTAAAGATAGACCACTATTATAGTATAGCTTTCTATTTATAAACGGATGGGTAAATAGAACGCTAGAATTAGGAACTAGAGTCTTATCTGTAAATATATTTAAACTACTAGTAAGATAATTAGTGTAAGCTACTTCCGTACGCGGAATATACTTATAATTTAAAGTAATACGTATTATATAAGTATATACTAATCTAGATTGCCTATAGCATCTAACTATCCGGGTTTAATAGTATACTTAATAATTACTAACTAAGGCCGTATAATTAATTATAAGATCCTACTAAGAAGTTTAAGGATATCTACTAAAGAGTATAAGGATACCTAAGAGTAGTAAAAACTTTAATATAACCGCAAGCACTAAGGTAAGCATTTCGGAGTAGGCGATAAGGTCCTATTATATTTAACGAATATTAAAACCTATTAACTATTAAAGAAACTTAATATAAAATACCTAGGTCCCTTCTAAGTTAAAGAATAAATTAGTAAGCTAGCCTATTATCTCTAGCTACCCCTATCTATAGCCTATATATATCTAGTATTTTATATAAACCTACTAGAGCTATGGCATAGACTACTATTAGAAAAGAACTTTCGTCTAGGCCTAATTAAACACCCTAAGGTAGTAGGCGAGTGGTATAAGGTTAAAGCTATACTATATCATAGGTCTGTTAAGAATAAGCTTTAATTTAAAGTTAAATAGCTAGGCTAGCCTATTAAGGACTCTATATAGAAACCAGAGGATTACCTTAATTATTATAAAGATATTTTAAAAGAATATTAGGACTAAGGTCCATAATCTATAAATTATAGAAAGCGCGCTAATACTATGGTATTATCGCAACCTATAAAGAAATATGGTAGACCGTAAAAGGCCCTAAAGAGTAAATAGGTTAAAATGGATATAGTATAAATAAGCTCCGGAAATTATAGGGATAGGGCTATAGCCTAAGGCAGAACGGGTCCTTAGCCTTCTTATGTATATAGCATAGAGTTAATAGGGCATTTTGCTAGAATTGTATTTCTATTTATTAATCTATACTAGGAATATTATTTTTAGGGCTTTTAAGCCCTTTCTAAAAGCCTTATAAGGCCTTTCTAAGCACTATGACGGCGCTAGAGCGCGTCACCTAGTTAGGGGTTTGCTTAAGACTTGGCATATATATATAGACGTCGCCTTACCACTGTCTCTTGCTCCTTAGCTTAATATCTTTATAATATAGCATTCGTTCGCTTAATCTTATAAGCATTTATTTAAGTCTCTATTAAGATATTTATTTAATAGTTTAAGCTATTATATTATATTAAGCTCCCTAGTTATATATAGGCTGCGGTATTATATCTTAGGTTATAAAGTCCTATGGTAGCTAGGTTATAAAAAGCTTAGTCCCTATATTATATAGGCACCCTTATACTTATATTTTTGTTCTTTTTTTTCTTTCCCTTCTCTCTACCTAACGGCCGCCTATGCTATGGGGAAGTACGTGCTAGGTAGTAACCTCTTTCTAACCGTATAAGCTTGTCAACCGACTAAGTAACGCGTATATCCGTTAACTAAACGCGTGTGCCTACCGACCAACCTATTAACCGAACAACGACGACGCGTCTAACGCGTATATCTGTCGACAATTGATTAACTAACCGACCGACCGATTGACCGAACACCGTACGTCTACGGACGCTTGCACCGTACTACTACCTAAATAGTCCTTTTTAACAGACACCAAGCTATGTATGCTGCGAGGAACGACATCGGCTGATACTAAGATACTGTCTATAAAAACGACGTTAATTAATACTAAGCCATTAGCTGCGTTTAAGCCTTCTTAGGCATTTATTCGAACTATTAGGCTATATAGATATTAACTAATACTTAGCCACTATCTGTAAGGAATAACCCTAACTAATACTAAGCTATATCAGCTTTAAGGAACAAAATTAACTAGGACTACTAACGCTAGTATTACTCTGCTATTAACTACCGATTGTGCTAATATATATATAATCTATATACTAGGTAATAGTAGTGCTAATATACCTACTATTATAACCTAACTACAACTATGCCGGTACGCCTACAATCCCACTAACCGTATAATTGTGCCGTTACGCCTATAATTTATAACTTTTACTTATATTATACTGCTATAAACTAATTAATAGCCTAAGCTCTATATTTAACCTATTATTATAAGACAACTAATAGATAAGCTCTATGCTTAACCACTATTATTACCGCTGCTAGTACCGTACTACTACCTAAATAGATATCTACTACTACGCCTATAGTTAATCCGATTTAATAATTGCTGCTTCGCCTATAGCTTAACCTTAATTTAACTACTACTGCTTTTGCCTATAGTACTATAACAGATATTTACTACTCTGCCTATAGCATCTTATTAACTACTACTGCCCCACCTATAGTAATAACTATAACTATATATAAGGTAGATAAGTACTAGAGAATAACGCCTAAGGGCAGGCTTTTTTTAAAGGGGGGGGTAATATAATGGCGCTAGAGCGCGTCACCTAGTTAGGGGTTCGCTTAAGACTTGGCATATATATATAGACGTCGCCTTACCACCATCTCTTGCTTTTTAGCTTAATATCTTTATAATACAGCATTCGTTCGTTTAATCTTATAAGCATTTGTTTAAGTCTCTGTTAAGACATTTGTTTAATAGTTTAAGCCATTATAAGCACCTAATTAAGGTTCTTAATTGCTACTATATATAAGAACAAATTTTAAAAGTCTAAACTATAAATGCCTAATCTAAAAAGCCACTATGCCTTATTATTATTAGGAGTAGGATTAGTATCTATTAGGCTACTAAGTAATAGCTAATAAGAATAGGATCTAGACCCCTTAGTAGAGGTATAAGTAGGTATAAAATAGGAGTAGAATAATAAGGTATAGCTAGGGCAGAGATCCTTAAACGCTTAATATTAATATTAGGTCTAAACTAATACTAATAAAGCTCTTATGGCGTAAGCTTATAGTTAATAAAGATACGCTTAAGCCTAGAATAAACAAAGACGTTATCTGGCTAGTATAGTCTAGAACTACTAAGACTTTACTACAGCAACTATTAGTTACCTATTTACTAGGTATCTAAAGGGTAACCTACCTAATAGCGTATTATATTATGCTCTTTTAAAACTTAATACGTATGCGCAAACTCTTTTCTATAGTAGACAGCGACCTTCTTCTTATTACCCCTATCCCTCACCCTATCCTTAATATACTAACTTTACTCTTATATTAGGCGTTACTAGCTAGCTTACTAGAAATTATAGGCGGTATAAATAGCTATGGTATAGTTTTAAATTTAACTAAGACGTTTAGTATTGGCGCTAGAATAAGATAATGCCCGGGTAATATAGTAGTTAAGGATATTAAAGGATTATCGCTACTTAGGCCCAGGCTATTAAAGGCTAAAGTTAATAATAGAAATCTATTAAAGATAGAAAAGCTTACCTTGACGCAACTACCGCTTTTAGTACGTATGTATTAATTATAAGGACTAAAGGTATTAGATTTAATATAGTGCGTCTTATTATAAGCCTTTAAAATCCTATTATTAGATTTCTGGTCTTTTAAAGACGTATAGGTAAAATTATTTAGGTAGGACCAGTACTAGTTACGGGTTAGCGGGGGTTAGGGTTCTATATATAAAGGCAAGGCCAGAATACGCTATAGAATTTACTTAGAAGAGTAGTTAGTAGGAGAATAAAGAGGTATATTAAATTAATAATAAAAAAGAAGAAAATCTTAATAATATATTAAAGATACGTCTAAATTAGACAAAGGCTAATAATGGGAAGTAAGGTGTTAAGGAAAAGGATTAAGCTCGATAAGCAAAGTGTCTTTATACTTTACCGTCTAATACCCTTTTAGTAAATAGCCGCAACCTTACTAATATAACTCCGTTATAATAGCGCTATTTAGAAAAAAGGAAATACGTGTATAAGTTATTTAACTATTATTTCCTTATAAAAACTAACTACGCGGCTAGGGGAAGGCAATTAAAACGTTAAATTAAAGACGTATATAGGTTAAATTAGACCTAAAACGATACTATAGTATTAGAGAATAACGTTATAGACGTTCTTAACAATCGTATAATAGCTATAATTGCTATCGCGAAATATCCCTGTTTACTAAGTAGTAGAGCTATACCAAATATACGGCATAGGACTATTAGATTTAAAAGTATATATACTAAATCTTAAGAGAGAAGTCTCTTTAACTAACTAATTAATACCTTAACCGTATTTAATAGCCTAAGGGTAAATATAGAAGTAATGCGTTAATAATATAGAGGATTATAAGAAAAGGATTATAAGAAAGGATTATAGACTATATCTTAGTAGTTAAAGACAACGGCAAGCTAAGGCTCTATATATTAAATCCTATACCAAAAGGTTTTATAGAACTATACTAAAACACTAAATTGCCTATAATACTTATAATTAATTACAGACCGATATAAAGGCTTAAAAGTAGAATTATATAAAAATCCCTATATTAGCCTAGGTAGTTATCGGTATACTTTTAGTAGGCTTCCAATAGGTCTCCTAGCAATCCTTACGTCTTTTCTCTAGTTATGTTTTTTCCTTATTAAGGGTTTTTAGGAGTTTAAAGTAGGGGTTAGATAGATAAATAAATAAAAAATAGTAGTATACAAACATCTCTCTAATATCTCTCCAAACCCCTTTTAGGATAAGCCCTTATAATCTCCCTACTATAAGGTAATAGTGATTAGGGGCTGACTGTAAGAAGGGGGGGGGCAATATAAGGGATATTATTGCGAACACCTTGGGATGCCCTTAGGACAACCCTTAAACGCCCTTAAATAGTCGCCGGTTACGTACTAGAGGTACGTACCCATAGTATATAGTCTCTACAATTATAGAGGCCTTACCTTCTTAAGTATTCGTCTCTCTTTTACTAATTTATTCTGTTCTAACTATGTCCTTATAGCCCCCTATCTATAGAGTCCCCTTACACTAGGCTTTCTCTAAGCGCTTAGCGTACTACTAGGCTTCCTTATAAGATAGTTTCTTATATACAGTCCGTGGTCCTTCTAGCCTATTCTAGTTAAAACTTATTAAGGGTAGATACCCTATTTCTAGTTAGATAGGTGTAAATTCCGTAAAGTTATAGGGTAGAGTTGCCTGGATATAGTTTATTAGAGGTAGTAGTTTACCCTAATTATCCTAAAAGTAGTTAATAAAGGGCCGAAGTCTCTAGTCTAAGTATTAATTTATAATCTCCGTCTAACTATCTATTTTGGGGTAGTACGCCGTAGAAAGCTTTAGCTTAATTCCTAGGATCTAGGTAAACTTATTCTAAAAGGCTAATATAAACTATAGCTTATAGTCTAACATAATAGTATTTAGTAGTCCGTAAATTCGATGGATATGGTAAATATATGGTTAGGCCGCCTCTTTAGCACTAATATTCTTATAATAGGGAATTAAGAAAGGATGTTTGCCGAAATGGTTAACTAGGACTATAACCATATTATACCTGTCACGGTCTATAGGTAGTTTATAAAAGTCTATAAAGATATACTACTAGGGGCACTCTAGTATTGGAAGTAGCTTTAATAGTCCTAAGGTCTTATCTCGTGGAATTATAAACCTATAGTAGTCGTTGTAGTTCCGTATATAACGGTTAATATCTATAACTATTCTAGGCCAGTAGTAATAGTCACTAACGGTCACTAATAATCTTATAGGTTTTATTTTTTCTAAGGTGGGCCGTAGAGACCTAGGTATATACTTTAGTAATAAGCCGGGTTTATAAGCCCTATACCTCTACTACTACTAGCCGTTTCCGGTACTTAAGTAGTATATTTTTAAGGAACTATAGGCTAGTAACGTCCTTTGCCTTTTCGCGGTACTCCTGTAGAAAAGGGCCTATACGGTTTGCTTATAGTAGTTTATTAATAAGGTTAAATTCCATAAGGTTAATGGGACATATCTTAGCGCTTAGAGGTTTAGTACTTAGTTCTTCCTATATTTAAGAGTTAAGGTGTTTTAGTTATAGTAGCGTTTAGGTTTATAATAAGATCTCTATAGCTGTCTAGTTACCTAGGTCCTGCTTACGCCTTATAAGAGCGTCCGCATGGTTAGTAGCGCCTAGCTTATATATAATTAGGAAGTTAAACTAAGATAGGACTTTTACCTAGCGCGCTTGCTAGGCTATAAGGGCCTTTATTATTATGAAATATTCTAGGGCCTTATAATCTAAAACTACCTAAATAGGCTTAGGGGCTCCTTTTAGCTATATTTACCAGTACTAAAAGCTAGAGATAGTAGCTAGCATTTCTTTATTATAGATTAGGTAGTTTAGCTTAGTATTTACTATAGTCTTTAAATAGTAGGTAATAGGGTGCTATTCTCCGTCTAGCTGCTTTTAGGAGTAAATATTAGCTATTATATTATCTAAGACATTAGTTTCTAGTAATAAGGGTTGTTTTTAGGTAAAAATAGGTAAGTAAAGGAGTAAAGACTAGCCGCTTATTAAGTTTATTAAAGGCTTGCTTATATACGGGCATTAAAATAAAAGGGCCGGTCCTTTTTAGTAAGGTAGGTAAAAGGTTAAGTAATCCTACTATAGTTCTTTATAAGGCGTTAGTAGAAGTTATAGAAATCTAAAAATAACTACACCCCCTTTACGATCCGTAGGGGTTCTTATTAGTTAATTACGGCTGTCTTTTCTAGGTCCGCCTTAATTCCGTTTATACTAATAATAAACCCTAAGTACTTTATACGCTTAACACTAAATTCTAACCTTTTAATATTAGCCTAGAGGCTAGCTTTACGGAGCTGTTATAAGACCTTATAGACGTGTTCCTTGTGCTCTAACTTATTCTTAAAGTAAATTATAATATTATCTAGGTAGGCTGTATAGAAGTCGTTAAGGTAGTTAAAGAGTATATTATTTATATATCGCTAATATATAGCTAGTCCATTAGTTAGTCTAAAAGGTAGTACTTTATATTTATATGTTTTGTAACGGGTCTAAAATATAGTAAGGTCTTCCAATTTAGGGTTTATCCTAATCTGGTAAAAAGCTTAACGGATATTAAGCTTTATAAAGATCTTAGCTCTACTTATTTAGGCTAAAGTCTTATTAAGTAAAGGTAGTAGGTAGCGGTCCCTAAGGGTTAAGTTATTAAACTTATAGTAATTAATACAGAAACAAAGTCCTCTGTTTAGCTTTTTAGAAAAGAAAATAGGTAAGTTAAAAGGGGCTTAACTAGGCTCAATAAAGCCCTTATTTAGGTTATTAATAAGATACTACTTTATAGCCTATAATTCGGCGGTAGATTCCTATTAGAGGGGGCTATAGCCTAGGGTAACTTCCTTATCTGGCTTAATCTTAATCTTATAGTTGTACGGTTAGTAAGGCGGAAGTATATTAGACGCTACTTTTAAAAAGGTGTCTTTAAATTTCTAGTATTAATAGGGTAGTTTCTATTCTACTAGCTCCTTATCTATAAGCTTACCTTCCTATCTACAAAGTTCGCTTTCCTTTTCTTTAAGTATTTAGTTAATTTCGTATAAGCTAGTCGTAAAAGTAATAGTATTAAGCTAGGCTAAGTTTTAGTAGAATCTTACGGCGCTAATATAGCAGATATTAACTGGTAGAAGGTCTATAGGTTTCCTTATAGCTGTTTTCCGGACCGTATTTTGCGGTTTAGGGTTTATAGTCTTTCTTAACTCCTATTCTATCTTCCGCAAGTTATCCCTTTAATCTATTAGTTTAGTATAGCGTTTAATATCCCTTACTATTCTTCGTAGCTGTGTAGGGCCTAAGCTTTCTATAGGGGTTTATTTTAGGTTACTACTAACTTTTTAGGTCTTTAATGCGAGTAGCGTAATATAGGTAGTCTAGGGGCGGCGTAGTATACGGATCCGTTATAGATTAAGCTATATATCTTTCTTAAAGGCCTAGTCCCTACGTATAGCATTAGCCTAGTAAATAGTATTAATCTAGGGCCGTATAAGGTTTTCCATTATAATACTAATTTCTTTTATAAAGGAGGGGGTTAGGGGTAAGAGTTTAGGCTAGATAAGCCGTCTACTCTATACGTTAAGCTATAAGCCTAAATAGGCTAGCTATTTTCTCCCTAAGATTATATTATAGCTTCTTAGGTCCGTAATAAGAAAGGGGACATTATACTATATTTATCCGTTAATACAAAGGTAAATTCGTAAAATAGTTATAATAGGTAGCCCTATCTATCTGTTATAACCGCAAATAAGAATTAGTTTAGGTAGTTATTTAAGGGGTATATTTAAAAAGTTAGCTAGTTTTATAGCGCACTAGGTATCTATTAAGGTAAAGGCATTTTATAACGGAACCTTATAGTAAGTACTACGATAGGCTCGTTAATGGGCTAGGTATATAGGTGATACAAATTAAAGTCAACAACGTAATAATAACTGGTAGAGTGGTTGCCCAATAAATTAACTCTAATTGTATTCTAAGAATCACTATAAAGAAAGAACTATCTAGAGTAGGGACTATAGTCCTTTAAATACACAACCGTACTTCTAGGAAACCTCTTTATACGTAATATACGTGTTATATATAAGGTACATAAGTTCCTCTTATTCCTCTTATTTAATATATAGCATATTATATAACTCGCTTACCATTCTTTATTATATAATTCTACCGGTTCTATTCTAGACTATACCTATATTAACTAACTAGCTTCTTTTAACTTCTCTCCTAGTAGTTATAACATTGTACTTAAAGCGTCCGTAACACTATCTCCCTCCTCTCTATCTTCGTCCTTAAAGATTCCTAATATCTCCAAGTCGTTCACTAGAGGTGTAATATCCATCTAATTAATTTAGTTAATATTATTACTCATTATACCTAAAGTATCCTCTTCTTTATATACGTAACGTCGTGCCTATACTATTACTAGTATACTATCGCTTAGTAAAATAATACCATCTCCGTATTCTTGTTATGCGAAAAAGGGGTTAGTTTATATTATATTGGCAAGTCCCTTATCCTAGCAACCCTCTTTATATTTAGAGTGCACTAAAGTAAATATTTGTTCTTCTTATAACGTTTATTCCACTTCTAACGCTAAGTATACGCGTCCTATAACTCTTAATAGTTATTAAGTTCCCTAAGTAATTTATTATAGGGTCTTATATTTAAACCGTTACTATAAAGCTTAATAGTAACCTAGCGTAGGCCCTAGCTAAGCTTAAGTATTCTTATAACGCAGAACAGAAGGCCCTAGATACTCGCATCACGGCGTCTACTCGGCTGCTCCGTCTTAAGAAAGTGCGTAAAAAGGTCTATTTTAAAAAGTAGAAACTTATAGAATAAGGTCTGCAGGAACTTAGTAATAAGAGAGCTGTCTTTTTTTCTATAAAGGAAACAACTCTAAGTAGTTCGGCAGTCGCTCTTCCTAGGTCCCCCTTAGGTGACTTATTCTTTAGCAATCCTTCCTTATTAACATTACCTAACCTATTTTCTTCTAATACTCCTATACCTTTCCTATAGCATTCTTTAGATTTTCTAATAGTTCCCAGGTAGTCTTATTATAGCCTATCTACTTTACCTTATACTATGTTTTATCGTTAATATCCTTATAGTTAACGATTTTTAAAACTTGCTATTTGTCTTCTTCTTACCCTCTATATATGTCTACTTTATAAACTAGTAGCTTAATATTCCCGTATACTAGCTCTAGCATTACAATATACTATATAGGGTAGATCTTTATTTTAGCTAGTAGGTTTAACTTAAACGTAACTAGTAAAATTCTTTATATAATTTTAAAAGGTCCTAGTCTAACATAGTTTAACTTCTTACTTAATCGTCGACTTTTGAAATTTTTGTATAGTAGCCACACTTTATCCCCCTCCTTAAGATCTAGTCCCTCAGATCTTTTAGCGTTATAGTATTTTTTTATTCTCTACTATACTACCTTAGCTGTTTCTATAAAGTTTTTATAAAGATTTATTAATATCTCTATTCTTTACTTAGCTGTACTACTAGTTTTTTTTACTTAATATGGCGATAATAATGTCCTTAGCTTATACCCATAATTCGCCTTAAATAGTAACATACCTATTCCTTCCTATGGTGTTATATTATATATAAACTATATAACTAGTAATAGCGATACCTAATTATTCTATATATAATTAACATAGTGTCTTAAATACTGCTCTAGTATCTAATTTAATCTTTCCGTTTAACCGTCTATGTTACGGACGCTTTAAGTACAATATTACGACTACTTGGAGAAGAGTCGGAGAAAGCCAGTTGGTTAATATAAGCACGGTCTAGGATGGATCCGGTAGAACTATATAACAAAAAATAGTAACCGAGTCACGTGATATAATCTGTATAATCTGTGTAATCTATATAATCTGCGTAATAAAGTAGACGGAGTATACGTACCTTATATACAAGAAGGATTTTATAGAAGTACGGTTGTGTATTTAAGGACCCCTAGTCCCTACCTAGATAGTTC